>ENA-OPRR01000634-OPRR01000634.1-human-gut-metagenome-genome-assembly--contig:-NODE-634-length-35095-cov-4.915611_pt1 | contig 35095 bp, 31 predicted proteins | sample MGYA00241796_ERZ501883 | MGnify/ENA primary metagenome ERZ501883 (study PRJEB25962, sample SAMEA2042406) | human gut metagenome | biome: human gut; feature: human-associated habitat; material: faeces...
CAGTAGTTGTAATTGAGAGTGGGGCTATCAGCTATAAATTTGCACAGAAGGTGAAAGAACAGCTGGAGAAGGTGGACTGCCGGATCCTGGGAGTGATACTGAATAAGGTGAATATGAGCGGCAAGGGATATTACGGCGCTTACTATGGAAAATATTATGGGAAGTATTATGGAAAGTATTACGGAGGGAATGAGGAAGGCGGACTGCATTCTGCAGTAGTGCAGAAGGGGCTGAAACCGGTAAAGGCCGGGCAGAAGCAGGAAGAGAATGGCGCAGGTTTGAAAGGGCACGAAGGCAGGGCTGCGGCAAAGGCTGACGGAAATGTGAAACTGGCTGTCGGAGATTCCGGGGAGGAACAAGCGGAAGGCCTGTATGAAGAAGATGACATGATACAGCTGGATGTGGATATCGTACAGTTGGAGGAAGCTGAAATAGAAATGCTGGAAGAACCGGAGGAAGCAGGAGGGGAGAAAAAATGGAAATAAAAAAACTGGCAATTGGAATAGGGATTGTGGATGCTGTCCTTCTTGTTGTATGCCTGTTCCTGTATCTGGGGAAGGACAGAACGCCGCCAGTGATATCCTTTGGCGATAGTACGGCGGTCTATGAAGACGGGATGGACGAGAGTCTCCTGCTGCAGGAAGTAACAGCGACGGATGACAGAGACGGAGATGTGAGCAATAGCCTGATGGTGGAAAAGGTAGCTGGAACAAACGGAAAAGAAGTGATCGTAACGTTTGTAGCACTGGATCAATCCAATAATGTGGGCAAGGCATCGAAGGTGTTTGCAGTTGCTTCAGGATCTGCTGCTGCGCCCGATGGTGAAGATATGCTGGCGGACGATGGAAATAGAATGAGTCAGAATGAGACGGAATCAGGCACGGCAATGGGAGTTGATTCGGCGGAGGATAACAGCTCTGAGGATGGCGGGGCTGCGGATAACCGTGATGCCAAAGATACACAGCAGGATGGAAATGCCGGGGATGAAAATGGCGGGAAAGAAAATACCGGAGACGAAAACCGGGAAGATGGAGACGGAAATGAAGAACAGTCGGGTCCTGCTCCTGTGCTGGTGATGAATTCCGATGAGATTATTACTAAAAAAGGAACTGCACCGAACTGGAATACGGTGATAGATACAATGTCGGACGATAAAGATGATTATAATACGCTTTATAATAACCTGAAGCTGGAAGGACATGTGGATCTTAGCAGGCCTGGGGAATATCCGGTGACATTGTATACGGTGGATTCGGATGGGAACAGGTCAGAGATGAGAGAACTGGTTGTAAAGGTGGAATAGGAAAGAGGATGCGGAAGCAACATAGAGCAATGCGGATTTCGTTGTGATTGTGGTATCGACTAATGTCTCCCCTAAACTTTCAATGGCATAAAGATCACAAGAAAAATCATTTGAAAAAGTATACCCTAATGGGGTATATAGAGAAGCGATATATGTTGATTTACATGAAATATAGTGTGGACCTACGATGATAGTTACGATTGGGAAATAATCAGCTGTGGGAAAGGGCATAGGGGATGGTGTGATATGACCACAGATGTTGATTGAATAAAGAAGAACTATGGAGTTAAGGATGACAAAATGAATTACTTGGATATTTTTTGGGGAAAACTGATGCCTTCTTTGATAAGGCTACACGCGATGAGTTGGAAAAACTGAATCCTGAAATTGGTATTAAAAGTTCTGATAGAGATGAAGTTGAGAAGAAACTGGCAGAGATGCAAGATATGATCCAGATGTGGTTGGGGCTGAAATAAGAAAGCCCCCCATTGAAGAAGTAGTAAATACAACAGAAATATGAGGAAACAACACATGAACATTATTTTACTTTCCGGCGGAAGCGGCAAACGGCTGTGGCCTCTGTCGAATGAAGTGAGATCTAAACAGTTTGTTAAACTATTTAAAGATGAGAATGGTGAATATGAATCTATGGTGCAGAGAGTGTATAGGCAGATCACTACAGTTGACCCGGAAGCCAAGGTGACAATTGCCACCAGCAAATCACAGGCCAGCGCCATAAAGAACCAACTGGGCGAAAAGGCGTCTATCTGTGTGGAACCCTGCAGGAGAGATACTTTTCCGGCTATTGTTCTTGCTGCAACCTATCTACACGACGAGATGAGTGTCAGTGAAGATGCGGCTGTGGTTGTTTGCCCGGTCGATCCATATGTTGATATTACATACTATGAAGCGGTTGGAACCTTGCAGGAACTGGCAGAGGCAGGTGACGCAAATTTGACGCTAATGGGTATTGAGCCAACATATCCGAGTGAAAAATATGGATATATAATCCCGCAGACCGGTGATAGCGTCAGCGGTGTTGCAGAGTTTAAAGAGAAACCTGATACCGAAACCACCAAAAAGTATCTTGCAAAGCACGCCCTATGGAATGCCGGTATTTTTGCATTTAAGCTCTCTTATCTGCTAAACAAAGCTCACAGCATGATTGAATTTGATGATTATCGTGATCTTTTCAATAAGTATGATAAGTTGACAAAAATCAGTTTTGATTATGCAGTTGTCGAGAAGGAGCCAAGTATTCAGGTACTTCGTTACAACGGAGATTGGAAGGATGTCGGTACGTGGAATATGATGGCCGAGGTCATGGTGGATACCACAAAAGGCCGTGTCTTTTTGGATGAAACCTGTGAGAATACCAACGTGGTGAATGAGCTTAATATCCCGATCCTTTGCATGGGATGTGAAGATATGGTGGTAGCGGCCAGTGGTGACGGCATCCTGATTTCTGATAAGGAGCGCAGCGGTTATATGAAGCCATATGTTGAGAAAATCGAGACAGATGCAAGGTATGCCGAGAAGTCTTGGGGAACATACACCGTTATGGATGTTCAGCCAGGTTCGATGACCGTCAAGCTCTCTATGAGAGCTGGTGAGTGTCTTACCTATCATATGCACAATTACCGTGAAGAAGTCTGGACAGTGATAAGCGGGAAAGGCAAAGCCGTTGTAGATGGCATGGAACAGATGCTTCGTATAGGAGATGTAATTACGATAGCTGCCGGATGCAAGCATATGGTTGAGGCAATATCTGACCTTGACATTATCGAGGTTCAGCTAGGCGATGAAATCAGCGTAAGCGATAAGATTAAGTTCACTCTGGAATAAAGGTCTCCTTGGGGAGATGAAAACAACACAGGGGGAACTATGGTGGAAGTAATGAAACTAGAACCCGTCGGAAAGGACTACCTTTGGGGTGGTACGCGATTGCGGGAGGAATACGGAAAGAAGATTGATATAACTCCGCTGGCTGAGACCTGGGAGTGTTCCGTACATCCTGATGGTAAAAGTGTAATAGCGAATGGCGAATATAAAGGCAGAACGTTGGCGGATGTGTTGAAGGAACACCCGGAGTATCTGGGAAGCAAGGCGTCAAATGGTGAACTGCCTGTTCTGATCAAATTCATCGATGCAAAGAAAGATTTGTCGGTACAGGTACATCCTGATGACGAATACGCGAGAGTCCATGAGCATCAGAACGGCAAAACTGAGATGTGGTATGTGATAGATGCAGTAGAAGGAGCAAGCCTGATCTATGGATTCCGGCACAATGTGACACCGGAGATTTTAAGAAAAGCTATGGGAACTGGGACTCTAGGTAAGCATCTGCAAAAGATAGAGGTTCACAAAGGTGATGTGTATTATGTCCCACCCGGTACGGTTCATGCTATCGGAGCCGGTGTTATGGTCGCTGAGATACAGGAAAGTTCCAATGTGACTTATCGGGTCTACGACTATGATCGGGTTGATAAGAATGGGATGAAACGTGAGTTACATTTTGACAAAGCAGTTAACGTAATGGACATGAGTATTGCGCCGGATGTGAGCCAGAAACCGAGAATGGTCAGGTATTATCCGGGATGCTCACGGGAGCTGCTCTGCAGGTGCAAGTATTTTGAAGTGGAGAGAGTGCAGGTTACGAAAGGATCCTCATTTTCTGTAATGCACAGTTCGTTTCAGGTTGTAATGTGCTTGGATGGTTATGGTGAGATTGAGACATCGGATGAGGATAGAAAGCCGATGCGTTTTCAGAAGGGCGAGACAATGTTTTTGCCTGCCGGGATTGGAAGATGCAGGATGCTTGGTGATGTGGAAGCACTGAAGATTAGATGCTGATTAGAGGTGATAGCATGGCTAGAATGAAGTTTATGAATATAGAAATTGATAATTTGACAATGGATAAAGCTTTAAATGCCATTGACGATCTTATTATAAAAAATAAAAATGCGTATGTTGTTACCCCTAATGTCGATCACATTGTCCAGTTAGAGGCAGGTGGGGAACTTTGCGAGGTATATAAGAGTGCCGATTTGATCCTGACGGACGGAAAGCCTCTTCTTTGGATCGCAAAATGGTATGGAACGCCTATAAAAGAGAAAATCTCAGGTTCAGACTTATTTCCCCGCTTATGTGAGATGGCTGCTAATAAGGGTTACACAATGTTCTTCCTTGGAGCTGCCGAAGGTGTTGCCGCCAAAGCAGCAGAAAATCTGATGAAGAGATATCCTCGGCTTAATGTAGTCGGAACATATTCTCCTCCGTATGGCTTTGAAAAAAATAAGATGGAAATGAAAAAAATCATAACAATGATTAAAGAGAAACGGCCTCATATTCTTATTGTTGGGCTCGGTTGCCCGAAGCAGGAAAAGTTTATTCTACATAACAGAGAAATGCTTGGTGTGCCCATTTCTTTGGGGCTTGGAGCAAGCCTGGATTTTGAAGCTGGAAATATAAAAAGATGCCCTAAATGGATGGCAGAACACGGGCTTGAGTGGCTATTTCGAATTACACAAGATCCAAAGAGGCTGGCGAAACGATATCTCGTTGATGACGTGAAAATAATTGGATTGGCAATAAAATATAAGAAGGTGAAATAGAGTGGGTGCGTTTCAAAACATAGGCATTAAAGATTATTTTAAGAGATATGGATATAAGTATGGCTTGAAACGTGGATTCTTTATGTCTAATCCTCTACACATTGTAAGTGATTATGAAAATAAGAAAATTCTTTATTATAGACGCATAAAAAAATATATCTGTAAAAAGTATCTATCATCGGCAACTGTTGATCCGAAAGGAATAACCTACGGTGATACAAGTATTAAAAACCCAGTATGGGTTTATTGGAAGCAGGGTATTGAAGAAGCTCCGCCAATTGTAAAGTTATGCATTGAATCAGTCAGAAAATATGCTGGTGATGATGTGATTTTGTTGTCTGATGAAAATATAAATGAGTATGTTGTTTTCCCATTCTACATAGTTAAGAAAAAGAGGGAAGGAAATATGTCCGCAGCAGCGTTTTCAGATTTACTACGTTTTACATTATTAGAGCATTTTGGCGGAACATGGTTGGATGCGACAGTATATCTGACAGAAAAGCTACCTGACTACATAACAAATAGTGATTTGTTTTCTTTCCGGGATTCCTTTGGATTAATTTATAATCCGGCATTGATGAGTGTATGGCTTTTACACTCGCGCCCAGGAAACCAGGTAATGCGTGAAACAAGAAATATGGCGTATGCTTACTGGAAGGATAATGATTATGTTATAGAATACTTGCTTCCATATATTATTTTGACAGTTGCAATGGAGAAATATCCTGAAGAGTTAAATAAGATGCCATATGCCAATAGCGATTACTGCCATTTAATGTTGGATGCCTTGAGTGAGAAAAACAATCAGGAAACTTATGCATACATTACATCACTAACAAGCGTACATAAGTTATCCTACAAGTTACCGAATGAGGTGATAAGCAACCAGAATAATTTATATCATGACATGATTAACAAGTCAAAAATTGGACAGGGGGGGGTAAACCAATATGAAAATTGCCCGTCAGAAAGAATACCTTCTTTCTTAATTTATGTGGTAACTGATTACGAGAACAGAAAAATACTTTACTATTCTAAAGTTGATAAGATTTTAAGGAGAAAGTATTTAAAATATGCAAATACTAATCCTGATGGTTTGAGATTTGGAGAATGTCCTTATACAGAACCAATATGGGTTTACTGGAAGCAGGGGATAACAAATGCTCCTGGTATAGTAAAAAAATGTATTGAAACTATACATGAATGGGCAGACAGGCTTGTTATTGAAATTGATGAGACAAGCATTTCAAAATATGTAATACTTCCTAAGACCATCATACAAAAGTATGATGATGGGAAAATATCTGATGCTGCACTATCAGATTTGATTCGGTTTTCTTTACTTGAACATTTTGGAGGACTGTGGCTTGATGCAACTGTTCTTTTGACAGGGAAGATACCAGAGAATATCATAAATTCTGACTTTTTTGCATTTCAGGATTCCTTTGGAAAAATTGATAATCCCGCACTAATTAGCAACTGGTTGTTGCACTGTAAACCTGGGCATCCGATCATGAAAAATGCGAGGAATATGGCATTTGCATATTGGGAAAATGAAAGTCATGTCATGGAGTATTTATTTACATATATATTGCTCAAAATAGCTGTTGAAATAAGCAGAAATAATTGTGGCTTTTTTCCTTATTGCAACAGTGATTATACTCATCAATACCTGAATTCTTTAGCAGAGGAATTCACAATAGCTAAGGCAGAACACATAAAACGGATGACACCGATTCACAAGCTTACTTATAAATTAAGTAATGAAGTTAATGACGGAAATACGTTTTATATGAATTTAATGCGAAAGGATGTTAGTCATGAGAAAGGTAGTAATAAATGGTGACTATCTTGCATTTGCTACTTTTGCGGGAGTCAGTAGGTTTGCAACGGAGTTAGTCTATGAGTTAGATAATATGGTGGATGGACAAGGAATAGAACTCGTTTGCCCCTCTTACACGAAAAATATACCCATATTAAGGAACATCAAAATAGTGTGGCATGGAGAAGAGCAGATAGACCGATGGAAACACATATCTTTACCAAAGTATATTAAGAAAGAGAATGCAATACTGGTTGATCTGACACAGGCGTTTCCGTTATCAGTTCGATCCATAACCTGTGTTCATGACTGCATACCGGAGCTGGTTGATACGGCATATAGTGGGCTTAAGGGAAAATGGATTAAACGACCAGTTAAATTGTTGCAGAGAAGAATTATACTTAGACGAAGCTGTCATATATTGACAGTAAGCGAATTCTCAAAAAAGGATTTGATGAGGATTTACAAACTCCCGACTAACAAGATTACAGTTGTCAATAATGCTTGGCAACATATCACTAAAATTGATTATGATGACAGTATTATCGATAAAAATGCTGTTTTATCTGATAGAGATTTTTATTTTACATTAGGAAGCCGTGTGCCGCATAAAAACTTAGAGTGGATAGTAGCTGCGGCTAAAGCCAATCCAGGTGATCAGTTTGTTGTATCCGGGGAAAATAAATATTGCTTGGGTTTTGAAAACAAGACATTTCCGAAAAACATTTTGTTTACAGGCTACATATCAGATGGGGAAATAAGAAGTCTGATGCGTAAATGCAAGGCGTTTATTCTTCCGTCATTTTATGAGGGATTTGGCATTCCGCCTCTTGAGGCGTTGGCCGAAGGAGCTGAGATTATTATTTCAAATGCATCCTGTCTTCCAGAAATATATGGTAACTCTGCTCACTACATAGACCCAAATGATTATGAGAATGTGAACTTGGATGAAATACTGAGTTGTCCTGTTGAAAACAGCAGTAAGACATTAGAAAAATATAGCTGGAAGAAGTCGGCTGAAACACTTTATAAGGTGATATGTAAGAATAGAAATAGTTGAGAATGGAGAGAGATGAATACATATGACGGGGTTAACAAGGCAGGATATAGAAAGGACTAAAGGATACGCAATTATTTGTATATGTGTATTTTGTGATAATATCGAAGAGCGTTTTTAAACTTGTAGAAAAACTACCATCCACATTAGTAATTGTAATTGTGTCCGTTCAGTTTCCAGCAATAGAAGCAATCTGGAAAATCATTCCAAATGAAATCAACAGTCTTTGGATTGTAACTCGACTTTACTATATGTTTGGAGCAAGGTTTTTTGCTACTTCGCTGGTATGTACTTGGCAAAACTTAATGCGATATAAAAAACTAGGGTGCTACTTAAACGTTGCGAGAGATGGCAGAATACAGTTATTCTGATAGGGATACTCCTAATGGCTCATATTTTGATATTTATGGATAAAGGTTTATTGCTGATTCCGTTTTCTATCCCAGTTTTTATTGCATTCCATTGTTGGGAAAGGTCAAAATATGGAAATGAAATATTTTCTTATTTAGGCAAGCATTCAATATTTGTCTGATTGATTCATCCAATGATATACAGTGGAACAATTCCAGAATTTAGGGATTGCCTATCGGTTTTGCAATATCCGGTATTTATATTTGTGGCATTATTGGTCGTATTCATTGGAATTTCTACGGTCTTAAGGAAACTTTAAACAGAATAATTAATGTAATTATGACATGAAATTTGAGGGATTGATAAATGAAAATATTGTATTTGATATGTCTATACAATGGAGAAATCAATGGAGGGCATACTTATAGAATGGCAACAGTTAAGGCACTGCTTAATGTGGTAGGGGATGGAAATCTCGACATCATTTTATCAGAATTGGACACATCTGATTGGTGCTGCAATGTTGTGATGAGATTAAAAAGTTATACTTCAACAAAAGAAAAAATAATTAATCTCGTAAATGGAAATATTACGCAGCGAAGCGATGAAGATATTAAAAGAATTATTTCTCTCATAAAGAAAAATAACTATGATACTGTGCTTTTTGGAAGTTCTGAGACGGGTAAACTTATCAAATGCGTGAAGAAAGAATGTCCAAATGTTAAGACGATGACATGGTATCATGACATAGTGGCTGATGTGATAGATCGGAAAATGAAAAATGAGTTTTCTATTTGCAAGCTTCCTGTTTGGCTTATGGAAAAATATTCAGAGGGTATAGATGCACGATTGACGGATGTACCGATTGTGTTACATCAGAGGGATGCTGAGTTGTTGAAGAAGAAATGGGGCAGAGATACATCGGTATATATCCCCATCGCACTTGAAGATAAATTTAATGAACTAGCATGCGATAGAGTCGAAAATAGTGATTCTTTGCAGCTGCTATTTGTGGGTGCGTATAATTGGAGCGTAAACATCGAGGCAGTTCGCTGGTTCTGTGAAAAAGTTATGGCAGAATTAGTGGATTATAATGTTGAGTTTAACATTGCGGGATACCAAATGGAAAAAATATTGGAGGATGGCTGGGTAGCCAAATACAAGAACGTTAAAGTATTGGGAACCGTGGATGATTTGGCAGAAACCTATCGTAATGTAGATGTTGTAGTCGAACCAATTTTGACTGGCTCGGGTATGAAAGTGAAGACGGCTGAGGCATTGATGCACGGCAAAGAAATCATTGGCACAGAAGAAGCTTTGGTCGGCTATGAGGAGCTCAAAGGACAAGTGTGTTTGAATGCAGGAGAATTTATTAAAAAAATTCTTTACTACTACGAAAATCGTCCAGAAAGATTTGTTCCTGCAAACAGAAAAGCATACGAGAGAAATTATTCCATTAAAGGGATTGAAAATAAACTACGTGATGCAATTAAAGTTTCCATGAACAAATAGAATAAAAAGATTGTGCTGGGAGTAGAACGACGTGGGGAAAGAATGCTTGGTTTCGGTGATTATACCGGTTTATCATGTAGAAAAATATTTGGACGATTGTGTTCGTAGTATTGTGACACAGTCTTATTCCAATTTAGAAATAATATTAGTTGATGATGGTTCAGATGATTCTTGTCCTCAAATGTGTGATTTTTGGGCTGAAAAGGACGAGCGGATTAAAGTGATTCATAAGGAAAATGGAGGCTTATCAGATGCCCGTAATGCTGGGTTGGACGTAGCACAAGGGCAATATATCGCATTTGTTGACTCGGATGATTTTGTCCATCCAGATTATATTAAAAAACTTGCTATAATTTTAAAACAAAAAGATTGCGATATTGCAATTTGTGGATTTGAAAAATTTGTGGACGGGTCAGATATACCGACAACAGAAACTAATGGAATTGTTAAATATGTGAATCCGAAAGATTGTTATGTTCATACAGATGCTTACTTTGATGTAGCCTGGAACAAGTTATATAGGAGGACTACAATAGGTGACGTGCGGTATCCATATAGGAAACTTCATGAGGACATATATACAACATATAAAATTATGTTTGCTGCTAAAAAAATAGGGCTTACACAAGATGTCCTATATTTTTATCGGCAACGCATAGACAGTATAATCGGGAAACAAGATAACCGCCCTGGGACTGATATGGAACAGGCTTTGTGGGAAAGAGTTAAGTTTTTTAAAACCTTAGATCAGTTTGTTTACACTGAATCATTGGCCGCCTATATCAACAATGTTACACGTATTGTGAAAGGGATATTCAGGGGCAAAATTAAAGGAAACAAAGGACAAATCCGAGTTATGAAGCAACGATTGAAGAGATTGATTCCGGATGTCCTGAAATGCAATGGTTTGTCATTGATGAAGAAGATAAAACTTTGTATAAAAGTGATAATGTAAAAGACAGACCGTTATGGAGCTCTGTTTTTTCGAAGACATAGGAAAGTATGAGAAGAAAAAATGAAGGAAAAAGTTGCAATTGTAGTTACATATAACAGAAGAGATTTATTAATCGAATGTGTCAATGCACTGCTCAATCAAACAGAACAGGTTGATATCATGGTGATTGATAACGCAAGTACAGATGGAACCGAGGGGGCGCTGCAGGGGTATCGAGATCAAAAGCATGTGCAGTATATTAATACGGGCAAAAATCTTGGCGGTGCCGGAGGCTTTAATTTCGGAATACGAAAGGCATATGAACAGGGCTATAAGTATTTCTGGATTATGGATGATGATACAATCCCAGCGGAAAATGCTTTGCAGGAATTTAGCAATGCAGAGAAGAAACTTGCAGAAATTGAATGGGGATTTCTTGCCAGTTTAGTTATGTGGAATGACAAAGAAGTTTGTGTTATGAATTACCCGGTACAACACGATGAATGGTGTAAACAAGCATATTTCATTAATGAAGGATTATTTCCAATTAAGAGCACAAGTTTCGTATCGTGCTATTTTAGAAGAAATGTCGTGAAGAATGTAGGACTTCCAATTAAAGAGTTTGTGATTTGGAAAGATGATACAGAATATACAGAACGTATTTCAAGCAGATATCCAAGTTACTTTGTTACGGCAAGCAAAGTGATTCATAAAATAAAAAACAATGTGGCGACTCCAATTGAAGAAGACTCGACAGATCGTTTGTGGAGATATAAATATCTATATAGAAATATTTCCTATATTATGAGAATGAAAGGATTTAAAAAAGTTTTACACTTCTACTACGCTACATTAAAAGATATCCGCCGTATTTTGAAATCTGATTGTAACGGTAAGTTAAAAAGAATTTCTATTATTTTGAGTGGATTGATAAGCGGATGGAGTTTTAAGCCAGAGGTTGAAATCATTGAAGATTAAATATAGAGATGAAAAAGAAATTGGATTTTTATGTGTATATGCAATATATATATTTGTTTATTTACTGAACTCTTCTATGCTCCAGCTGAATAAGTTGTTGGAATATGTAACTGTTGTGGCCGCTATTGTTTTAATTCTGCTTTTTTTACTAAAGAGAAAATACAAAAAGAGAGAATTTTTTATAGGTGTACTTTCATTTATCGTATTTGCATTTGCTGCTCATTCAACAGGAAAAGACCAATTGCTTTTATTTGTGTTGTTTATTGTTTGTTCGAGCATGGCATCGTGGAAAAAAATATTAAAAGTATCCTTAGGGACAATAATTTGCTCGTTAGTATGTATTTTTAATGCAGTAAATAGTGGAGTGATTCAGGATTATACATATCTTCATCATGAGGGAGTAACAGCACATAGCGGAGGTTTTGTTTATTATACGACTTTGCCATATATTGTGATGTATGCAATCTTAATTTATTTGTATTTAAGAGGGGAAAAAATTAAGTGGATTGAAGTTGGAGTAATCTTTGCTATAAGTTATGAAATGTATCAATATAGCACGACAAAATTAACATGGTATTTAAGTTTAGGAATCTTGGTATTAGAAATTATACTAGTTAAGTTTGATTGTATTCAAATTGATAATTTTGTTATAAGAAAAGTTGGTCCTTGGCTGTTTCCAGTAATTGGATTGATTACAATTTTGTGTTGCTGGTTTTATAAAGCAAGTAGTACATTTTGGTTTGGGCTAAATGTTACATTGGGAAATCGTCTTGGCTTAGCCCAAAAAGCATTTGCTGAATACCCTATAACTCTGTTTGGCCAATATATAGAAATGTATGGGCAGGCGGATGTGGCATTTGGAAATGTTAGTTATACTAAGTACTTTTATATAGACTCAGGCTATATATATGCAATTTTGGGATATGGGGTATTGTTCACATTAGTTGTTATATTTATGTATTCATACCTTATCTATTATGCAACAAAAAGAAATGATAAAAATTTATTTATTTGGTTAATTATTGTCTTGGTGTTTACTGTTGTAAATAATACATGGGTAAGTTTGGCGGTAAATCCAGTTTTGATGTGTTTCCCTATAGTGTTTAGGTCTAGAAACAGTATGGAGGAAAGAGATAAAATTTAATTATTTAGTAGTAGGATCTGGTCTTTATGGGACTATCTTTGCACATGAAGCAAAAGTGCACGGGAAATCAGTTCTAGTTATTGATAAGCGCCCACATATCGCAGGTAACATCTATACGAAAAATATGGAGGGTATTAACGTGCATGTTTATGGTGCTCATATCTTCCACACGAACAATAAGAAGGGTCATACCGAAAAGCAATGGGGACGTGACTGTAAAGACCTGCCTGCCTTTATCATTAAGCGTCTACCGGTTCGCCTAACCTTCGATAACAACTACTTCAATGCACTGTATCAGGGCATTCCCGTAGGCGACTACATAAAGGAGATTAAGAACTTGCTAGAGGGTATTGAGGTTCGCCTGAATACCGATTATCTAGAGCGTAAGAAAGAACTGAATGTGTTGGCAGATAAGGTGATGTATACAGGTCTCATTGACGCTTACTTTGCTTATAAATTGAGTGCGTTGGAATATCGTTCGGTTAGTATTGAGACCGAAGTGTTGGACAAATCGAATTCCCAGGGCAATGCAGCAGTGAATTACACAGATCGCGAGATACCTTGAACTCGTATTATCGAACATAAATGGTTTAAATTTGGAAAGGATGAAAGTGGTAATGATTTGCTCAAAACTGTCATTAGCCGTGAGTATAATCTTGAATGGAAACTGGGTAATGAGCCTTATTATCCTGTTAATGATGCAAAAAAAGTGCATTGTATTCCAAGTACATAAAACTGGCAGATGAAGAGCAGCAGGTAATCTTTGGGGGGATGATTGGGTGAGTACAAGTATTACGATATGGAACAGGTGATTGAAGCTGCTTTGAGCATGTGCAAGACGGTGCCTGGATTAATTTTAGATGGAGAAAAGGAAATGTACGAACCAAGTGTAAAGAAAAATTATGTGTATAGGTTGTTTTATGAAATTCTGGCGGTAATAACTCCATTTATTACTGCACCGTATGTTTCAAGAGTTCTTGGGGCGGACGGTATTGGAATTTATAGTTATACATCTTCTATAATGACATATTTTACCTTATTTGCTGCTTTAGGTACAGCAACTTACGGTGCGAGAGAAATTGCACAACATAGAGATAATAAAATTGAGACAAGTAAATTGTTCTGGGAAATTGAATTAATGACGGTCGGAACCTCTTTGGTCTGTCTGATTGTTTGGGGGTTTGTGATTTTATTTAGTAAGGAATATAGATGGTATTATATTGCTTTGGTGCCTACGCTATTGGGAACTATGTTTGATGTTTCCTGGTTCTTTACCGGTCTGGAGCAAATTAAATATATTGTACTTCGTAACACGATATGCAAATTTCTTGGAATTGTTCTGCTGTTCTTATTAGTGCACGAAAAACAGGATCTGATTATTTATGTGCTAATCAATTCTGGTATTAGCCTGTTTGGTAGCTTGTCAATGTGGTCGTATTTGCCTAAAATATTGAAAAAAATTGATTTCAAAACATTGACGTTCAAAAAGCATTTTAATGAAACACTGGTTTATTTTATTCCAACCATTGCAACATCGGTGTATACAATACTGGATAAAACGTTGATCGGTGCTATCACGAACAGTACTTATGAAAATGGTTACTACGAGCAAGCAACAAAAATTATAAACATCATGAAATCTGTTGTATTTTCAGCACTAAATGCTGTAATGGGTTCTAGAATTTCTTATTTGTTTGCAAAAAAGAAAATTATCGAAATAAAAAAAAGATTAATTCGATCTATAGACTTTATTTTTTTGCTGGGATACGGATGCGTATTTGGAATCATTGCAGTTGCACATAATTTCGTTCCCATTTTTTTCGGTGAGGGATTTGAGCCGGTTATTCTTCTCTTATCTGTAATGGCACCAATTATCATTATCATTGGGACTAGCAATTGCCTTGGAAGCCAATATTTCAACCCAAGTGGACAAAGAGCAAGGAGTGCTAAGGTTATCATAGGTGGGAGCTTTGTAAATATAGTACTGAACTTAATCTTAATTCCGCAGTTTGGGGCATTGGGTGCAACAATAGCATCTGTAATTGCAGAACTTGTGATTACGGTTTTTTACGTGAGGATGTCTGATGGATATATGACTGTAAAAACATTATGGAAGTGCTCACAGTTAAGAATTTTAGCTGGGGTGATTATGATGGTTACAGTTATTTGTGTTGGAAAATTGCAATTTGCACCAGCACTATCAGTTTTAATTATACAAGTGGGAGGTGGAGTCGTTATATATGGCTTAGTCTTACTACTGCTTAGAGATAAAATGGCAATTGAACTTGTAAATATGATGGGAGACACAATGAAGAAAATAACAAAGCGAGGATAATACAAAATGGTCGAATTAAATCTTAAGTTTTCAGAGGCTTATTTTGAAGATGAAGAAAGAGACGGTTATTTGGTAACCAGTTCTATGAAAAAAGTTTGGGCAGTAGAATTGGATATGCTAAACAAACTGTTAGAAGTCTGCGATAAATATAATTTAAAATTTTTTATGGATGGGGGTTCCTTATTGGGGACTGTCAGACATCAGGGATTTATTCCTTGGGATGATGACATAGATGTAGTGATGCTCCGCTCTGATTATGAAAAGCTGCTTATAGTAGCAGAAAAGGAATTTAAGGAGCCATATTTCTTTCAGTGTTACTGGACAGAAAATAATTATACTAGAGGTCATGCTCAGATACGTAATAGCAATACCACGGGTATTTTAAAAAATGAGTTGGATAAAAAATACGCATATAATCAAGGTATATTTATTGATATTTTTGTGTTGGATGGATTGACAGATAACATAGAGCTCCGTGAAAAGCAGAAAAAAGATGTAAACTTAATAAAGAAATTAATGTATATACGTGTTCTGCAAAGTTCAAAATGCAAAGTTGTGAATTGGCTTTGTAGAGCATTACCTTGGAAATTTTTTGCTACGAAGTTGGATAAATGCTTAAAAAGATATTCTATTAATGAAACTAACCATATCGCAAATCTGGGATTGGGATTTGACTTTGGAAAGAGCGTAACGATTAGAGATAAAAGTTATTATGATACTGTGGCGTATTTGGATTTTGAGATGCTTAAGGTTCCTGTACCTATGCGGTATCATGAATGGCTTTCTTTAAGATATGGGGATTATATGACGCCAAGCAAACAAGGAACAGTACACAGTGGTGTGATTTTTGATACAGATAAATCATATAAGGATTTTCTAGCAGAGTGAAAGATTAGTTAAAAACTAAATATAAAAAATTTTTTTGTTGGCTTTCATTGCTTCTCAGACTGTGGCGAATCTAGCCATAAAAAGAATCAAGGAATAATAACAATATGTTTTCTAGGGGAAGGTGAGCGTGGATGAATATTGAAAGAGGTGAGCAGACGCCGGTTCTTATGAGGGATGCTAAAAATGGAAGACTATTATATATAGATTCATTGAAAGGCTTCACTATTCTATTAGTAATTTTAGGACATTTACTTAGTAATGAGTTCACGCTTAAGGTGCTAATATATAGTTTTCATATGTCTCTGTTTTTTATACTTTCAGGAATGACATATAAAACTAAGTCCATTTATGACATTCTAAAAGCAAAGACATAGGGTATTGTTATCCTGTATATTTTATGAGCACTGATTTTTTACTCGCTTTCAGTCAAAAATATGTTAATGATCTTGTATGGCACAAATGAGTCTTTATCAGCAGCGTCAAGCAATGCAAAGCTCTGGTTTCTGATGACATGGTATTTTACTTCATTACTTGGAGCATTACTATTAGATCTAATAAAGGAAATTACAAGTAGATATATGAATTTGTCACATGTTTTATACTGGTATGCGCAAGTATATTGTTTAAGCGGTTCCATAATTTGATATCGACATCACTGATTATTGCTAATACCTAGGGGTAGCAAGAATACCCTCAAATGGCAATAAACGTCTGCATTGAGTTTGTATTGTTATTCGCTTGTTGTGATAGTCTAAATTTGGGGTTTGTTTTTTAAGAATAGAGAACTCACTACAATTTATAGGAAAGAGGACGCTAGTTATATTTGTGAGTCATAGGATATTACTATACAACCTAAAAAGTGTAATTTGCTGCGTGCCATAAGTGCAAAGGTTTTTATACTTATCTACATACGAAGTTTCTGTAGAAGAACCTTTTGATGAAAAGCAGCCGACACAGCTTGATACATTAACCATAAGAAATTGTTATACTGAGATTAAGAGACTTTGTGAATCCTTATGTTGTGCATATTCTACCAAATATGGATTCGGAACATGCGTGGCCAGATTGATATTAACGTTTGGGGAAGGGGCGTATATTATGCTATAAGGTTTTTGTATAATTTGGAGATGTATTGTAGAAGGTAAAGATATGGCACATAGGATGAAAGATGTTTATAACTCTGTAGCCTTTGTATATATTGAAAACGATGGCATTTTGGCACATTACAGTTTACACAGTGTCAGCAAGACATTAATGAATTTATATTAAATTAATGGATTTAGGTTGGAACCCTGTATACAGTTTAGATGACGCACTTTTGAAACTCTTAAATTCTATGAATTGTAATAAAGGAGAAAAAATTAATTATGATACATAACACTGATTGTAATGAAATAAGTGAGACTATGTTGGCAAATCAGTTTAAAGACAGCGCTATCCTTGTGACTGGCGCAACAGGAATGATTGGTCAGAACATTGTCCGCATTATTATGGAGCTTAATGAACTGTATAATGCAAATATAACGCTTTTTGCTCATGTGAGGAATCGTAATAAGTGCAATATTGTATTAGAAAATTATGCATCGCTCCCAAATTTCAAAATTGTTGAATGTGATATTACCAGTCCGTTCTTTAAGGAAGAGCTTTCGGGGAGGTATATAGATTATATTATACACACAGTAGGCGTCACTGGAGGAAGCTTACAACATCTGCAAAGACCAATGGATACAATTGATGTATCTTTGCGAGGGACGAGGAATGTTCTCGATTTGTCTAAAAATACGCAGTGCAAAGGAATTGTATTTACTTCATCACTTGAAGTGTATGGGAATACTGGTGTTGACAAGCCTTATATCTTTGAGACCGATGGCGGCTATATCGACCCTGTCAATGTAAGAAGTAGCTATTCAGAAAGTAAAAGAATGTGTGAGTGTATGTTCGCATCATATGCAAAACAATATGGGATTCCTGCGACTGTGGCACGGCTTACAGCATCTTTTGGATATGGTGTTTCTTATGCTGATAATCGTGTTTTTGCACAATTTGCTAAGAACATTATAGAGCATAAAGCGATTATTTTGAGATCCACTGGAGAAACAGTTAGAGATTATTGTGATGCAGAAGATGTTGCAGTTGCTTTGTTGACTTTACTACTGCGAGGCGTTCCGGGCGAAGCCTATAATGTCGCTAATATGGATACAGAGATTTCAATAAAGGACTTGGCGTTGCAGTTTATTGAATTGTATCCGGAGAGTGAGACTATCCTACAGTTTGACCTTGGTGAAGATGCTGCAAAGTTTGGATATAACAAAACCATGCGAAATGTTCTTGACTCTCATAAACTGATGAGTTTGGGATGGCAACCTAAATATGGAATTGAAGATATGATCCGTCATCTGATAGCTTCTATGATTAGGTCAAAAAATACATTATGTTGAAAAGGAGACGAAGGTTATGGCTGAGTATAAAAGGGGATTTACAGTTGGTACATTCGATATGTTTCATATTGGGCATTTAAATCTTGTGCGTCAAGCGAAGGAGTATTGCGATTATCTTATCGTGGGTGTTCATTCAGATGAATGGGTTATGTGTTGCAAAAATAGACCTACAGTAATCAGTTATGAGGATCGTGCAGAAATCGTAGGAGCTATTCGCTATGTCAATGAAGTTGTAAAAAATGAAACACACAGTAAAATGGAGGCTTGGAAAAAATATCATTTTGATGTTGCTTTTATTGGAGACGATTGGAAAGGAACGGAAGTTTGGAACAAGATTGAGGCTGAACTTAAGAGTGTTGGGTGTGATGTTGTATATATTCCATATACGCAGGGAATTTCCACAACTCAGATTCGTCAGAAATTGAAGGATTTGGCAGTTGAAAAGATGGAGAAGAAGTAGAACATAGGCGGGAATAGACATGTATAAATTAGAGCAACAGCAGAAACGAATAGAATATATCGATATTGCAAAAGGCTTGGCAATCTTTTGTGTTCTTGTGGGCCATATTGTTGACTCAGATACTCTGATGAAAACCATATTGTATGCGTTTCATATGCCGGTATTTTTTATTTTGTCTGGAATGGTTGCTCATGTACAACCTCAATATACTCTGACAAATTGCAAAAGCATTGTAAAAAAACGGACAACTACTTTAATGATCCCATATGTATTATGGGGATGCATTTATGCAGCATTTTCATTCCATAATCTGTTGTTAATTGCATGGGGAACTAGAGAAACTTTAATTCGTGCAAGTTCTTTGTCATCATTGTGGTTTTTGCCAGTGATGTTTGTGGCCTACATAATTTTAGAAGGGGTATTTTTACTTTGTAATCAGAAATATTACTGGTGGAAGATTGTACTAGCGGGAGTTGCATGCTTTCTAATTGGTTCTTTTCTTCCTCATTGGTGCAAATATGGTGATCCATGGGGAAGTGATATCGCTTTTGTTGCAGCTTCTCTTATGATACTGGGATATGAATTTCGTCCTCTATTTGATGGGCTACAGAAAACACATATTAAAATTATATGTCTTGTGGCTTTATCTGGGATGATAATGCTTGGAATTGGTGTTCGATTTAATTCGACTTCTGTTGGTTATGTATTGATGGCAAATGCTATATATGGAAATCCCTTGTTGTTTGTCGTAGGTGCTATAGGAGGAAGTTTGGTTGTGATTGCGTTATCGACATTGTTTTCTAGATTGCGCATCAAAAAGAAAGCGATAGTTTTTATTGGGCAGAATACATTAGGGATTTTCCTTGTCCATAAACCGATTGTAGAAGCCGGAAGAATGATTGCATCGAAATTAAAAATGAACTATAACACGCCGATGCTATTTATGGTTATTTCATTGGTGGGGATTTTGGTTTCATGCATTGTAGTTTATGCTCTCAGTTTCTTTGCCCCAGTTCTAGTTGGAAAAAGACAGAGGTGAATGAATGTAATAATAGTTAAATAGGAGGTATATTAACGTGAAAGAAATAACATTACTTGATTGTACATTACGCGATGGCGGCTATGTAAATAATTGGAATTTCGGAAAAGGAAAGATTGAAAAAATAGTTCAGAAGATTATTCAGGCAGGAATTGAAAATATAGAGTGCGGATACCTGAGTACAAAAGATTCCGGTGATATAGATACTGCTCGTTTCAACAGTATTCAGGATGTTAAGCGAGCCTATGCTTCTGCTAAAAGTATTCATCAAAGGTATGCAGTAATGGTAAACTATGGAGAGTATCCTGCGGAGTTGCTTGAAAATGCGGATGAAAATAGTCCTATTATTCGTGTCGCTTTTCACAAGAAAGATTTAGACAACGCATTTGTATATTTTCACGAACTCAAGTCGAAAGGCTTCCGTTTCTATGTGCAGCCGATGGGTGCATTGAATTATACAGATGAAGAATATGTTCAGCTTATAAAGAGAACAAATGAGCTTTCACCTGAGGCTTTCTATATTGTAGATAGTTTTGGCGTTATGGAACTGAAGGATTTCAGACGGCTGATTTTTCTTACAGATAATAATCTGGATCAGCATATTGTTCTGGGATATCATTCTCACAATAATCTCCAGCAGGCATATAGTAATTCAAAGTACATGGCAGAGCAAAATCTGGATCATAATGTAATTATAGATGCCAGTGTGTTCGGTATGGGGCGCGGTGCAGGTAACTTAAATATAGAACTGTTTGCTAAGTATCTGAACCAGAATTTTCATAAGAACTACAATATCGAACCGATTTTAGAGGTGTTCGATGAATGTTTGAAGCCGATTTTCACAAAGAATTTCTGGGGATACTCACTACCGTTTTATCTTTCGTCTATTCACAATTGCCATCCGAATTATGCGAATTATTTTGCAGAGAAAAATACGTTATCGGTTAAGTCAATACATGAATTGCTGTCCATGGTTTCAGAAGATGACAAGGTATCGTTCTCCACAGATAAGGCCAGCAAGTACTATATGCAGTATCAGGAAAACTACGTAGATGATCATGGTGCAGTTGCTCAAATCAAAGAAAATGTGGATGGTCGTACAGTATTGATTCTAGCACCTGGCTTGTCATTGAAGAAAAATGCTGAGAGAATTAAAGCTTTTATTGAAGAAAATATCCCAGTTGTTTTTGGTATTAATAAAGTGTCTGATGAATTCGCATATGACTATCTTTTTGTAGCAAATGAAAAGCGACTGAGTGAAGGAAAACCTGCAAATGTAAGGCAGTATATTACTACATCCAATCTTCGTTATTCGGAGAGTATCTGCGTGAATTATTCTTCGTATCTGTGCGAAAATGATAAAATAGCAGATGATCCCACATTAATGCTAATTAATCTGTTGATTGCAGCTGGAGTGCGTTCTATTGCAATTGCGGGATTTGATGGATTTAGCGCTAATCCGGATGAAAACTATTTCACATCTGGGATGTCTCTGGGAAGTAATATTGCGTCTAAGATGTACAAAAATGATGTTATCAGAGAACAGGTTGCGAAGATTCGTGAACAGATTACATTGGACTTTGTAACTCCAAGCTTATATCTGAAATGAAGTGCTATATGATTAAGGGGGAGAGAATAAAATGCGAGAGATATTGCTTCTGGAAAAATACATTCTTCATCCAATGTGGTGTTATAAGCAAAGAAAACGGTTGAGGAATTTCAACCCAACTATAATTTCAAATAATTGTACAGCAGGTTTTATTTATCATGATTTAGGATTGAAGTTTCTTTCCCCTACAATTAATTTAACAGTTAAGGATTTTCCGCTTTTTATTTCCCATTTGGAACACTATTTAAGTTGTGAACTTATAGAAATTTTGCGGGGGGGGGTACACCTAAGGGCAGATTAGTTTCTGACCACTTTCCATCTATTGAGATTGTTTTTAATCATTACAGTTCTTTTCAAGAAGCAAAGGAAAAATGGGAGATGCGAAAGAAACGCGTGAACTTTTCGAATCTGTTCATAATAATGGAATGCTATGATAATTATTTCCCTAATGAATTTTTGGAATACTGCGAACTCCCATATAGTAAAGATAGAGTTATACTTACGCACAGTAAGCACGAGGATAGAAAAGATTCAATTTTTATCTCTTGTACAAACGACATAAATAGGCCTTTTGTCGGTGGTGAAACATTCAAAATCAGAAGATTCTCAGGAAAACGCTTCCTTGATGACTTTGATTATGTGAGTTTTTTAAACGGCAAAGTAGCTCATTCCGAATCCTAGATACTTTTTATTGACCATTCACAGCGTTTCTGTTTATCGACTGCCGAGAGGGTCAAATACCCCGTCCCTTGGGGCGAGTCAAGTTTAATGGTTCCTTTCAAAGTAGGTTGAAAACAGGCGCTTTTTCGTTTGTGTATGGTATACTTATAGCTGATAAAATAGGAAAAAGGAAGCGGCAGAAGGGTTGGAGATAGAACAGCTCAGCAGTTTTGCATGCAAAACACGGAGAGATATAAACGCAGTAAGAAAGCCATTGGACTTGCTTACAATAATGGGTTTGCAAAGGGAAGCGTTAATAAAATAAAAGTGGTGAAACGGATAATGTATTGCCGCAATAGCTTTGCGCTTCTAAAAGTTAAGTTACAGCGGCTTGAATTAAGATATAAATCAACTAACTTTGGAAAGAACCGAAAATCACTTGACAAATACCCCATAAGGGTATATTGTTTTTGTAAGCAATATACCCTTATGGGGTATTGCTGATAATTAATATACAGTAGTTTAACTTATAAAGGTGCCTATATATTAAGGAGGTAATTTTATGCAAGATTCCACAGAAGCAAATAATATTTCCATAATACCGACTTCATCTGTTGATATTATTGGAGCGTCTGCATCCTGCCCCCACCACAAACACACCCCCCGCACCCCCGAAGCCACCCACCAGCTCCAAAACCGTCTAAACCGCATGATAGGCCAGCTAAACGGCATCAAAAAAATGTTAGACGACAACCGCTACTGCGGCGACATCCTCACCCAGATAGCAGCCGTAGAAAGCGCCCTCCAAAGCTTCGGCTACATCATCCTCCAGGACCATCTGGAAACCTGCGTCGTGGAAGAAATCCAAAACGGCAACACAGAAATATTAGAAGAAGCCATAGATCTGATTAAAAAACTGAAATAATTCAGACAATAATCCTAATTACAATCTGCCCAATGCGATAGCTGCCAAATAAATGAAAGCTCCCCGTTTTTTTCAAAATCCCAAGTCCCAAAAACCCCAATGTCCCCCACCAACTCATTTGCCAGCTTCCCACCGCAGAAATAAGGATAGTAATAAAGAAAGAGGTGATCCCCCCATGCAAACCCAAAAATTCAACATCACCGGCATGACCTGCGCCGCCTGCCAGGCCAACATCACCCGGAACGTCAGCAAGCTGCCCGGCGTCCAAAACGTCAACGTCAGCCTCCTGGCCAACCAGATGACCGTAACCTATGACGAAACTCAGGCCGACACAGCCAAAATAATTGACACCGTAACAGGCATCGGCTACGGCGCTTCCTGCCCGATACAAAATGAAAATAAAGAGAGTACAATAAGCAGAGAATGGGAAAACCGCCGTGAACTTACCGAGGAAAACCAGAAAGGCATGAAAACCCGTCTGATAACCTCTGTAGCCATACTGATTCCCCTCATGTACGTAGCCATGGGCCCCATGATGGGATTACCCGTACCGGGTATTCTAAACGGCATGGAAAATGCCCTGATATCAGCCCTGACCCAGCTTTTGCTTACTATCCCCATTATGATCATCAACCGCCATTTCTATCAGTCCGGTTTCAAAGCCCTGATAAAAAAGGCCCCCAATATGGACTCCCTGGTGGCAATCGGTTCCGCTGCCGCCTTCCTATACGGCGTATTTTCCATGTATAAAATGTCCTATGGCTTCGGACACGGCAATATGGACATCGTCCATCAATATGCCCATGAACTCTATTTCGAATCCTGCGCCATGATCCTCACACTGATTACCGTAGGAAAGTACCTGGAAGCCCGCTCCAAAGCCAAGACCTCCGATGCCCTCCGCAAACTCGTGGATCTCGCCCCCAAAACCGCCGTGGTTTTCCGCGACGGACAGGAACAGACGATCCCGGCGGAAAACGTCATTGCCGGTGATATCGTTGTTATCAAACCCGGCGGAAGCATCCCCGTAGACGGAGTGGTTACAGAAGGCCACGGCTATGTGGACCAGGCCGCCATCACCGGAGAAAGTATCCCCGTGGAAAAAGACCCCGGAGACGAAGTGATTTCCGCTACCATCAATAAAAACGGCACCTTCCGTTTCCGTGCATCAAGAGTGGGGGATGACACCACCCTGGCACAGATCATCCGTCTGGTAGATGAGGCCGGCAACACCAAGGCTCCCATTGCCCGCCTGGCGGACCGTGTCAGCGGAATCTTTGTCCCCACGGTTATCGTTATTGCTGTTCTGACTGCAATTGCCTGGATAGCCACCGGCCATACCTTTGAGTTTGCCCTTTCCAATGCTATCGCAGTGCTGGTAATTTCCTGTCCCTGCGCCCTGGGCCTTGCAACACCTGTAGCTATTATGGTAGGCACCGGAAAAGCGGCAGAATACGGCATCCTGATAAAATCAGCGGAAAGCCTGGAAACCCTGCATTCCATCGACACCATTGTGCTGGATAAAACAGGAACCATCACCTCTGGACACCCTTCGGTAACCGATGTGATTATTTTTAACAAAAATATAACCCAGGATACCTTCATGGCAGAAGCAGCAGCGGTGGAATCCGGAAGCGAACACCCCCTGGCTATGGCTGTGGTAGAAAAAGCCAAAGAGAAAAAGCTTCCGGTTCCCCAGGCGGAAAGCTTCGACGCCCGCGCAGGCCGGGGTGTCAGCGCCGTTGTGGAAGGGAAAAAATATCTGGCCGGGAACCTCGCCTTTTTACAGGAAAACGGCCTTCTTAAAAAAGAAGACATGCAAAAAACGGCCAAACAGAAACTGGAAAGCCTTGCCAATGAAGGAAAGACCCCTCTGCTTTTTGCAAAAGACGGAGAACTTGAGGGCATCATAGCTGTGGCAGATACCGTCAGGGATTCCAGCAGATCTGCCCTGAAGCAGTTTAAGGAAGCCGGCCTGAAGGTGGTAATGCTGACCGGCGATAACCGGATTACGGCAGAAGCAATCCGTAAAAAATTAGATATTGAAGAAGCCATATCAGAGGTTATGCCCACCCAGAAGGAATCCGTTATCAGGCAGCTTCAGGAAAAAGGCCATAAGGTAGCCATGGTAGGCGACGGCATCAACGATGCTCCCGCACTCACCAGAGCGGATGTGGGAATCGCTATCGGTGCAGGAACGGATATTGCCATCGATTCGGCGGATGTGGTCCTTATGAAGGATTCCCTCGTCGACGTGGCGACTGCCATAGATTTGAGCAAGTCGGTTATACGCAATATCCGCATGAACCTGTTCTGGGCATTCTTTTATAACATTTTGGGAATTCCCGTGGCGGCAGGCGTTCTGTATCCGGCCTTCGGCCTGCGCTTAAGCCCCATGATCGGTTCGGCAGCCATGAGTTTGAGCTCCGTATGTGTTGTAACCAACGCCCTCCGTCTGCGCTTCTTCAAAGGGAGAACAACAGACATTACTGCCTTTGACCAGCTGGAAGCAATTTCTGCGCCGGGATCACAGCAGCCATCTACCGTCAAAAAACAGCTATTGACCGCTGCACAGGAGGAATCCGTTACTCAGGAAGGCCCCTCCAGCCAGGACACAATAAAACCAGAAAAAGAAAGGAATGGACAGGAAAAACTGTCCGGAAAAGGAGAATCAGAAATGGAAAAAGTAATCACAGTAGAAGGAATGATGTGCGCACACTGCCAGATGCATGTGCAGAAAGCCCTTGCAGCCGTGGAAGGTGTGCAGGAAGCGAATGTGGATCTGGAAGCAAAAAAAGCCACAGTTAAGCTGTCTGCGGACGTAGCGGATGACACCCTGAAGAAAGCCGTGGAGGATGCCGGCTATACCGCAGTGGACTGCGTAACCAGATAAAACAGCGCTGAACAAAAAAGCAGGATATGTCAGTTCAACAGGGAATAGTTCATTGCGCACAGAACCTAAATAAGGTATAAAGAAGAAGAGCCAGCCGGAACGAATGGGACGCAGCCCTAAAGCTGCGTAACAGCTGAAAGAATTCCGGATGCAGCTTCTTCTGCCGGAGAAACTGAATTCAGAAGCTTAAAAAAGCCTCTGCACCGACAGAAACACGGTGCGGAGGCTTTTTTCAAGTAACTTCTGTTATCTTTACAAACAGCAAACATCACCCATCATTTCTGCTGTTCACAAAGATAATGACTGCGGTACTGGCTGGGCGTCATATTGGTAAATTTTTTAAACTGCCTCATGAAATGAAGCTCATTTTCATACCCGCAAAGCTCTGCAATGGACTGGATGGACATTTCCGTGGTCCGCAGGTAAAAACGGGCGGATTTCAGGCGTGCCTGAATCACATCCTGAATGCAGGAAACACCAAACAGCTCCCGGTAAAGATGCTGCAGATAGGAAGGGCTGATATGCACTAACTCAGCCATCGCCTCAATTGTCCATTTTTTATGCGGCGTATTTAAAATGGACATCCGCAGCTCATTCATTGCGGAATAATATTTGTTTTCCATGGCTTCGTCAGGAGAAGACAAAAGCTGGGAGGCCAGTGAATACAGCAAAGTCCGCATGAGGGAATCCAGAATCTGTTCCCGGTAGGGATGCTCCGAATTTTTTTCCAGGACGATCATACGGGCATATTCGGAGAGCTGTCCGGTAAAGGAAAGCGTGCATGGCGTATTGCAGGGAAGCTTCAGCTCCTGCAGGAATGGTAAGTCGCAGTCCTCAGGCAGAAAATGAATCCAGTCATCATTATAGGAGGCGCCTACGCTGCCGTAATGGACAGGAACCGACGGTTCATACAGAATAACCGTCCCCGGCGGAGTCTGCAGAGTTTTTCCGTCTATCCGGAAAAAAGCCTCCGTTTTTATAAGCAGAAGAGTATAGTCAGGCGTTCCTCCCGGACGGCGCATTTCCAGCCTGGTCCGGTGCCTGGAATCATAACCGCAGTGGCCGACAGTAATCATGGCAGATACATATCCTTTCAGGTTAAAATGACAGCCCTGCCGGACATCTGGATAAAAGAGCAGTTTTCCTGATATCCGCAGCAGCCCTGTCAGTTATATTTTACAGCCTTTTACAGATTTGTATAGTGCTGTTATAAAAATAAATAAATGTAAGGCTGCCGCTCTCCGGGTATACAGCAGGAGAGCAGCAAACCGCTGCCAGTCTCTCTGCAATTGTATCTGACGCCCGCTGCCCGGCTCATCTAATTGCAAATAAACAAAAAATAAGTAACAGTTCAGCCTTCGGTCAAACTGTTACTGCATCCGCTCATTAATAGTCGCCTTCGGCGAGGGACGGATGCCTGCTGCCACCACATTTTCTCACGGCTTGCGCAGTGAATGCGCAAACCTGCCAGAACTGTTACAATAATAATACATAAAGGAGTACAAACCATGGCAAGACAGGAAAGTAAAGAAGAAAGACAGAAATGGCTGGAGGAGGTATACGGCAAAATCTGTGCCAAAATGAGCGCCGAATGCGACAGAGTCGGCGACAAAATCCCGTATGTGCCGGAAAACGGCAGATATACAACAGACTGGGGTGAAAAAGACATATTCTGGTGGACCAATGGTTTCTGGGGAGGAATGCTCTGGCAGATGTACCATGCCACAGGGGATGAGAAATACCGGAAAGCTGCCGAAGGCGTGGAAAAGAGGATGGATACCGCATTGGCCGATATCGGAAAGCTGTATCATGATGTGGGATTTATGTGGCTGCATACCGCAGTTGCGGATTACCGTCTCACCGGCAGCGAGGAAGCCAAAAAACGAGGTGTAAATGCGGCCAATGTTCTGGCAGCCAGATTCAATCCGCTGGGCAATTTTATCCGCGCCTGGAACGGCGATAACCAGGTGGGCTGGATCATTATCGACTGCCTTATGAATCTTCCCATCCTCTACTGGATGAGCGAGGAAAGCAAGGATCCCCGATTCGCTGCAATTGCAAAAATCCATGCGGATACGGCCATTGACAAGCTGTTAAGACCTGACGGCTCCTGCAATCACATCGGCATCCTTGATCCGCTGACAGGAGAACTCCTGGAAGCGCCCGGAGGCCAGGGCTACGGTGAAAACAGCGCCTGGAGCAGAGGCCAGTCCTGGGCGGTTTACGGCTTTGCCCTCAGCTACCATCACACCGGTGAGGCCAGATATCTGGACGCGGCGAAAAAAGTGGCGCATTATTTTTTAGCTAACGTGGCTATGACCGATTATCTGCCGCTCTGTGATTTCCGTTCGCCCCAGGAACCGGTATATTATGATTCCACGGCAGGGGCCTGCGCTGCCTGCGGCCTCCTGGAAATAGCCTCCTTTGTGCCTGAACATGAAAAGAGGCTGTATGAGGAAGGTGCATACCGTATCCTGCGCGCCATGGAAGAGAATTTTGCTAACTGGAACCCTGAAGAGGATGCTATCCTGGAAATGGGAAAAGCAGCTTACCACAGCGATGCTGGACAGGAAGCGATTATTTACGGTGACTATTTCTTCATAGAATCGATCCTGCGTCTGCTTCACAAGGACTGCTTCCTCTGGTAGTATATTTATAAAAAGGCGTGCTATGCGCGCGGACAGGAGAGATTATGGAAAACAATACAAGAAAAATATGGCTGGATTCCATGCTGCACATCGTAACTCCGGTGCTGCGGGCTTTGGAAAAAGAAGAACTGAAAAAGACCATGCCGCTGGATTTTCATGGAGAAAGAGCGCCCTTTGCGCCTTTGGAGGCTTTCGGAAGGAGCATGCTCGGCCTGGCGCCCTGGCTGGAGGCGGAGGGACTTGAAGGAGAGGAAAAGGAACTTCAGGAAACCTACCGCAGCCTGGCAGTACGCTGCATAGACAAAGCGACGGATCCGGAATCCGCGGACTTTATGATTTTTAACGAAGGCGGCCAGCCCCTGGTGGATACGGCATTCTTGTGCCATGCGCTGGTACGCGCCCCCAGACAGCTGGCAGGCAGCCTGCCGGAGAGAGTGCACAGGAATCTGGCGGCGGCCCTGAGAAGCTCCAGGCAGATTGTGGCCTGCAATTCTAACTGGATTTTTTTCTCCGCTATGGTGGAAGCCGGATTGTATGTGCTGGGTGAAAAAGATTATGATAAAATGCGCATCGCATACGCCCTCAGGGTATTTGACGGCTGGTATAAAGGGGATGGTGTCTATGGCGATGGCGAAATGTTCCACTGGGATTACTATAACAGCTTTGTTATCCAGCCCATGTATTTGGATCTGGCGGAAATGTTCGTAAATCTGGGGGAAGAATTCCGGGAACTGGAAAAAAGGGTAGCCGTCCGGGCCGCACGTTATGCTTCCGTTCTGGAACGGATGATCGCGCCTGACGGAAGCTATCCAATCCTTGGACGTTCCATCTGTTATCGTTTCGGCGCTTTTCAGATGCTGTCCCAGGCCGTGCTGGAACATCGTCTGGAGGGCTCTCTGAAGCCTGCCCAGGTCCGCTGTGCATTGACCGCGGTTATCCGCAGATGTACGGAAAACCAGGAAATGTTTGATCAAAATGGCTGGCTGCAGCCGGGAGTCTGCGGATGCCAGCCCGAACTGGCGGAGGGCTATATCAATGTGGGAAGCCTGTACCTGTGCAGCGCCGTATTCCTGCCGCTGGGCCTTCCCGTCTCTGACCCGTTCTGGGCCGATGAAGATGCGGACTGGACCTCCCGAAAAGTGTGGAGCGGCGGCCACGTACAGATTGATCATGCGATTGACTGAACTGGACAATATTGACCCGACAGGATCATAATAATTATAAGAAGCCAAAATGCAGACCGGTTCTTTCTCAGCATATCCGAAGCCGGAGGAGGCAGAGCTGCCATCGTCGAGCGGCGCACGGGGAAAATACCCGGAAACGGATTGACAAAGAAAAAAGTCTGTTATATAATAACACCGTTCATCGGAGGGTGAACCATTCGTAAGGAAATGGTAACCGGATAAGATGCTGGCTGAGATGCCTGCTTCTTATCCGGTTTTTTGTGCGGCGATTTTTAAGCGTCAGCTATATATACATACAGAAAAAGGGGAACAGAAGATATGAAAGAAACGCAGAATTTTACAAAAGGAAATATTCTCACCTCCCTCGTCCGGTTTGCGCTGCCGGTGCTGGCGGCGTTATTTTTGCAGACGATGTACGGTGCGGTGGATATGCTGGTGGTGGGGCAGTTTGCCACGGCGGCGGATGTTTCCGCCGTTTCCACAGGAAGCTGGCTGATGCAGCTGATTACTTCGTTTGTGGTGGGGATTGCCATGGGTACAACAGTGCTTCTTGGCCGAAGGCTGGGAGAAGGAAAGCCGGAAGAAGCCGGAAAAATCATCGGAGCCAGTATCGTTCTCTTTACCATCATCGGAGTGGTAATCACCTTTTTTATGGAACTGTGCGCAGTGCCTGTGGCGCAGATCATGCGTACGCCCATCGAGGCCTTTGACGCAACGGTCCTGTATGTCCGTATCTGTTCGGCCGGATCGGTTTTTATCGTTGCCTACAATGTGCTGGGCAGTATTTTCCGGGGAATCGGGGATTCAAGGATGCCGCTGGTTACAGTGGCAATAGCCTGTGTATTTAATATTGCGGGAGATTTCCTTCTGGTGGGCGTTTTCGGCATGGCGACGGCAGGAGCGGCGATTGCCACGGTTCTTGCCCAGGCGCTCAGTGTGATCATTTCCGTACTTATTATCCGGAGGCAGAAGCTTCCCTTTACCTTCCGCAGAACGGATATTGTTTTTGACAGAAAAAGAATGGGAAGCGTATTCCGCCTGGGACTGCCCATTGCTTTCCAGGATCTTCTTGTGAGTATTTCCTTCCTTGCCATTACGGCAATTGTAAACTCTCTGGGAGTGATCCCTTCGGCAGGCGTGGGCGTGGCGGAGAAGCTGTGCGGATTCATCATGCTGGTGCCCTCGGCCTTTAACCAGTCTATGTCTGCTTTTGTAGCCCAGAATATGGGCGCGGGAAGAATGGATCGGGCCAAGCGCGCCCTGCTGTGCGGAATCGGAATGTCTCTTGTGGTCGGCGTGTTTATGGCCTGGCTTTCCTTCTTCCACGGGGATCTTCTGGCAGGGCTGTTCGCCAGGGATGAAGCGGTCATTGCGGCCGCCGCGGATTATCTGAAGGCCTATGCAATCGACTGCCTGCTGGTATCCGTCATGTTCTGCATGATAGGCTATTTCAACGGCTGCGGGAAAACACTCTTCGTCATGCTGCAGGGCATTGCGGGCGCATTCGGCGTCAGAATCCCCGTGTCCCTCATCATGAGCAGAATCAAGCCGGTATCCTTGTTCAAGGTGGGCCTGGCAACCCCCTGTTCCTCTGTGGTACAGATTATATTGTGCGTTGGTTATTTTCTCCTGCTTTCCCGCAGAAAACCTAAAAAAGAGGCAGAAGAGTAAGGCCTGTCAGTCCGGTTCGCAGTCCTTCAGTGTAATATGCTTCAACGAGGGTGTCAAATATATTAACACAATGTAATCCATATCCGCTCCGGCGCCCGTTTAAGCTACAGGTCTGCATACAAATTCAACGTTACAGCCAGCCAATTCCCCGTCAGCGTTGCAGTGACTTCCCCGCCAAGCTTTTCCGCAAGCAGCTTCACAACAGCCAGTCCCAGCCCCGTGCTTCCCTGTGTCCTTGCGGTGTCCCCTGTATAAAAACGGTCGAACATCCGCTCCACGTCAGGGCGCGCCCCTGCTTCGACCGGATTTTCCATCCGCAGCATGATGCTCCCCTCTGGATTTTCTGAAAGGGAAATCCGGATATCCCCTGGACTGTAACGAACCGCATTGGTCAGCAGATTCTGCAGGATACGCTCCAGCATGCCGGGATCAGTACGTAAGAAAACAGATTTTTCGGGCAGCAGGATATCAGGATGTATCCCTCCGGCTTCCAGCAGAAATGCATTTTCCGTGAGAAAGTCAATGAGCAGGTTGGAGAGATTAACAGACTCTTTATGCGGCTGCAGCTGTTCGGAATTCAGGACAGAAAGCTCATAAAAGGCTTCAATAAGCTCATTCATACGGCGGGCCTTCCGAAGCGCTGTATCCGTCCTGCGCAGCTGTTCATCTGAAAGAAAGGTGCGCTCCAACAGCTGCAGATGTCCCATAATAACGGTAAGCGGCGTGCGCAAATCATGGGAAATCCCGGCGATGGACTCCCTGAGCTGTTCCTCATGGCGCAGGGCGCCCGCCGTAAGGGAGCGCTGTCTGGCATAGTGCCGGTTGATTTGCCCGGCAAGGCGCTCCAGATCATGATCAGTGAGGGATAACTCCAGCATTTTTTCAGTTCCGCCGTCCGCGAGCAGGGTAAGCTGCTTCGACAGATGACGGATTTCTTTTTTCAGCAGATAATATTTAGTACAGATAAAAACGAACAAAATACCGAAAAAAAAGATGCAAAGACCGATGGCGTCCGCCCCCTTCCTCCCTGCGGTTTAAACTGCCCCAGCCCCAAAATTCTCCAGGCGGCGGCTGCAGGATATCCATAACTTTTCAATTACACTTTACAGTCACGTATCTTATTTCAGTTCACATCTCCTGAAAGCGCCCCAGGCCGCGGGAATCAGCACTGCATACCAGATCAGCGCCACGATCAGCCCTTCCGGATAGAACCAGTCCGATAACACGACAGCCTCCCTGATCTGGAAGGTGGGAAGAAAACGGACAGGAAATCCCAGCATCATGCCATAACCTAAGTAAAGAGCAAGCGTAAAGGTAACCAGGGCGGCAGCGGCAACGGATTTCGCCATGTCCCTCAGCCGGAAGCAGCAGAGCAGCGGCAGCAGGAAAAATGCGCTGTTTTGCAGAAGGGAATAAACCAGGGTTCTCAACACTGTCTGTAGAAATATGCCGCCGTCCGGAAGGCCAAAACGGGACAACTCCCGCAGACAACCCGCGGCTGGATAAATAAAAGCAGGCAGATTAAAGGCTGGAAGCAGCACCACGAGCCTGGCGGCAAAGATATGGGAACGTGAATGTCCGGCGGTGATTTCCCGGTCAATTGTCCGGCAGGAAAACTCCTGCCCCAGGAGAAAGGCGAGCAGGCAGGAAAGCAGGATCAGCAGAAAAGTGGAATCATAAATCATGCTGTTCCATATATCCGTTAAGGTTTTTGGCTCGCTGCCCGGATTCCCCGGGGAATCAATAAGATAGGTATCCGCCATAAGAAAACCAAGAACGAAAACAGCCAGTGTACTTATTTGGTAAATCCGGTTCCTGAACAGCTGATACCGTTCCATTTTTATCAGATTAAGCATAGCAACCTCCCTATTTTAAATCGGCATGACAGAATATGACGCCCGCACCCGCAAAGCAGAGGAAAACCCAGGCCGCATCCACAAAAACAAGCTGTGTGAAGGGTATGGCCAGCTGTCCCAAAGAGAGGAAGCGAAGCTGCCCCATGGGAATAAAAGGCGCCAGAAGCTGTGCATCGGGCAAGTTCAGCAGAAAAATCATCAGAAAAAAAGCGCTCATTCCCAGGGAAAGTGTTTTCCCCACATCCCGGCAGACAAAAGCCAGGAAAAAGGGAAGGCTTCCCATGGCGCATACGGCCATAAAGATAACGCCTGCCTCAGCCGCCGGCCGGACAGTGGCTGGAAAACAGCTTCCCCCGAAGAAAAGATGTCCCCAAAGAGCCGCAGCAAATAGCGGCGCTGTCAGGATACAGCAGGATGCGGTGAGAAAAACAATTCCTTTTGCAAGAAACAGGGAAAGCCTCTTGTGTCCGGCAGCCACGGCGGCATGTAAGGTCCGGTTCTCAAAATCCACCCCCACAAAGAGCGGGCATAATATTATGCTGAGAAAATAAAGCAGCGGCGTATTGAACAGAGCGCCGGAAAAGCAGTCCGCCGTAGATGCGGGCAGCTTCCGGTCAAGCATCATCACGCTTCCCAGCAGCAGGGAAAAGACGAGCAGCCCGGGAAAGCTTTTCTGATGTACAAGCTTATACAACTCAGCCTTCAGCAGCTGTGCCATGTCGTCCCCCTCCTATCCTGTTTAGAAAATATTCTTCCAGAGTATCTCCCTCCTGCTGCAGTCCGGTAACAAGGATTCCGGCATCCGACAGGATCTGCGCCGCCAGTTCCGGCTCATCCGTATGCTCGTACAGGCGGATGCTTCCATCGGGCATAAGCTGCATCTCTTCCGTATCCAGCTTTTGCTCCAGAAGAAGAAGGGCCTTCTGAGGATCCTTTGTGCGGATGGAAAGACAGCGTTTACAGCGTTCGTCCAGTTCCCTGTCCGTAAGCTCCTCTATAATGCGTCCCCTGTCAATCAGGATAAAATGGGAAGCCGTCTGATAAAGTTCCTCCAGGATATGGCTGGATACGAGAATGGTTATGCCGTATTCCCGATTCAGCTGGCCCAGCAGCCTTCTGATTTCCACAATGCCGGCGGGATCGAGGCCGTTGACAGGCTCATCCAGAATCAGGAACTCGGGAGTGCTTAACAGTGCAAGGGCGATCCCCAGACGCTGCCTCATTCCCAGGGAAAAATTCCGGGCCTTTTTCTTTCCGGTATCCTGAAGGCCTACGGTTTTCAGACAGCCGGGGATGATGCTTTTGTCGGGAATTCCTCTCTGGATTCTCTGAACCTCCAGATTCTGCGCCGCGGTAAGATTGGGGTAGAGGGCGGGTGTTTCGATCATGCAGCCGATGCGCCTGCGCTGCTCCTGCAGCCCGGACGGCGTGCTTTTCCCCCATAAGGACAGTTCCCCCTGCGTGGGAAAGGAAAGTCCGGTAATCAGCCGCAGAAGCGTGGTTTTCCCCGCGCCGTTCTGGCCGATGAAGCCATAGATTTCCCCTTTTTCCAGCCGCAGGCTGACATGATCCAAAGCGGTGGTATGTTTATATTTTTTTGTCAGTGCGTTTGTTTCCAAAACAGCAGTATTCATAGCGTCAGCTCCTTTCTAATCCCAAGTCTAAGGCGAAAGGTTAAAGAATTTCTTAAGTGGACCGGGAAAATATTAAAAAAAGAATAAGGGGCTGTCGGTTAATACTGATTTTTAAAGCCCCTACACCAAAACAGGCATAT
>ENA-OPRR01000642-OPRR01000642.1-human-gut-metagenome-genome-assembly--contig:-NODE-642-length-34821-cov-7.565926_pt1 | contig 34821 bp, 27 predicted proteins | sample MGYA00241796_ERZ501883 | MGnify/ENA primary metagenome ERZ501883 (study PRJEB25962, sample SAMEA2042406) | human gut metagenome | biome: human gut; feature: human-associated habitat; material: faeces...
TTGCTCAGGCACTTATAAATAATGTTAAACTATAGTGTTGCGGAATTAAGGTTTATTCTACCTTTGCCATCTGTAATTGAACAAAATAGTATTGAACATTACTAATACCAGTTTAATAAACAACTAATATTATGGCAGAACTTAAAGAAAAACTTTTCTCAGAATTCGCTCCTGTGTCTACTGAAGAGTGGATGGCGAAGATAACGGCCGACCTGAAAGGGGTACCGTTTGAGAAAAAGCTTGTTTGGAAGACAGGCGAAGGATTTAATGTAAATCCTTTCTATCGTGCAGAAGACATCGAGGGTTTAAAGACTACAGAGTCTCTTCCCGGTGAATTCCCTTATGTTCGTGGAACGAAGAAAGACAACGATTGGAAGGTACGCCAGAACATTGAAGTTTGCTGCTTCAAGGGTGCTAACGAGAAAGCACTAGACCTTTTGACGAAAGGTGTTACTTCTCTTGGGTTCATCATCAAAGGTGATGAGGTGAACGAGGAGAACATAACTACTTTATTAGAGGGTATTTGTCCGGCTTCCGTAGAATTGAACTTCAACATTTGCAACTGCAAAGCGGAGAAGTTGATCGGTATCTTGGCTGACTACTTCAAAGGCAAGGGTGTCGACGCAGAGAAGTGCTACGGTTCTGTAAACTATGACGCTTTCAAGAAACCTTTAGTAAAAGGTAAAGAAAACAGTGAGTGGGTAGAAGGTGCCGCAGCTGTGCTCAAAGCTGGACAGGCTTTGCCTAACTACCGTGTATTGGCTGTAAATGCGTTCCTTTTCAACAATGCTGGCGCTTACATTTCTCAGGAATTAGGTTACGCCTTGGCTTGGGGTAACGAATTGATGGCAAAACTAACCGAGGCTGGTTTCACCGCTGACGAGGTTGCCAAGAAAATCAAATTCAATTTTGGTATCAGCTCTAACTACTTCATGGAAATCGCTAAGTTCCGTGCGGCTCGTTGGTTGTGGGCCGAGATCGTAGCCGCTTATAAGCCGGCCTGCGAATGCGCTTGCAAGATGGTTGCTCACGCACAGACTTCAGAGTGGAACATGACGGTTTACGATGCTCACGTAAACTTGCTTCGTTCTCAAACTGAGGCTATGTCTGCCGCTCTTGCTGGCGTAGACTCTATCACGGTTCGCCCGTTTGATAAGATTTACCAGACTCCGGACGATTTCTCCGAGCGTATCGCACGTAACCAACAATTATTATTGAAGGAAGAGTGCCACTTGGATAAGGTCGTTGACCCGTCTGCTGGTTCTTATTATGTAGAGGTATTGACGAATTCCTTGGCCGATGTCGCTTGGAAGTTGTTCTTGGAGGTTGAGGAAAAAGGAGGATTCTCCGTTGCCGTGAACGCAGGTGAGATCCAAAATGCCGTTAACGCTTCGAATGTAGCTCGTAAGAAAGCGGTTGCTACCCGTCGTGAGATACTGTTGGGTTCTAACCAGTATCCTAACTTCACGGAAGTAGCTGCCGATAAGATTCAGGAAAAAGGTTCTTGCTGTTGTGGCGGTGGTCATTGCGGCGAGGCAACGATCCCGGCTCTTGATTTCTCTCGCGGCGCTTCCGAATTCGAGGCTTTGCGTATGGCGACAGAGAAGAGTGGCAAGACTCCGAAGGTATTCATGTTGACGATCGGTAACTTGGCGATGCGTTTGGCTCGTTCACAGTTCTCCGCTAACTTCTTCGCTTGTGCCGGATATAAGATAATTGATAACTTAGGCTTTGATACGGTTGAGGCTGGTGTTGAGGCTGCAGTCAAGGCGGGTGCTGAGATAGTGGTTCTTTGCTCTAGTGATGACGAGTATGCTGAATTCGCTCCTGCTGCTTACAAGGCTTTGGCCGGACGTGCCGAATTCGTTGTAGCCGGAGCTCCTGCTTGCGCGGACGACTTGAAGGCTCAAGGTATCGACCAGTTCGTAAATGTAAAGAGCAATGTGCTTGAGACATTGAAAGCATTCAACGCTAAATTAGGAATCGCTTAAGTATAAACAATTATGAGACCAAATTTTAAAAACATAGATATAAAGAATGCCGGATTCGCAGCTACAAACGCTGCCGAATGGGCAAAAGCCAATGGTATCGAGCCCAATTGGAAAACACCCGAGCATATCGAGGTGAAACCTGTATATACAAAAGAAGACTTGGAGGGTATGGAGCACTTGAACTATGCTTCCGGTCTGCCTCCTTATCTACGTGGCCCGTACAGCGGTATGTACGCTATGCGTCCTTGGACAATCCGTCAGTACGCGGGTTTCTCTACCGCTGAGGAGTCTAACGCTTTCTATCGCCGTAACTTGGCTTCCGGTCAGAAAGGTTTGTCCGTTGCGTTCGACCTTCCGACTCACCGTGGTTACGATGCCGACAACGAACGTGTGGTTGGTGATGTAGGTAAAGCGGGTGTATCTATCTGTTCCTTGGAGAACATGAAAGTGTTGTTCGATGGTATTCCTTTGAACAAGATGTCTGTTTCCATGACCATGAATGGTGGTGTGCTTCCGGTATTGGCATTCTATATCAACGCAGGTTTGGAGCAAGGTGCTAAGTTGGAGGAAATGGCCGGTACGATCCAGAACGATATATTGAAAGAGTTCATGGTACGTAATACCTATATTTACCCGCCTGAGTTCTCCATGAAGATTATCGCTGATATCTTCGAGTATACCTCTCAGAAGATGCCGAAGTTCAACTCTATCTCTATCTCCGGTTATCATATGCAGGAGGCTGGTGCTACGGCTGATATCGAGATGGCTTATACGTTGTGCGACGGTATGGAATATCTTCGTGCCGGTATCAACGCCGGTATCGATGTGGATGCGTTCGCTCCCCGTTTGTCATTCTTCTGGGCTATCGGTGTAAATCACTTCATGGAGATCGCCAAGATGCGTGCGGCTCGTATGTTGTGGGCGAAGATCGTGAAGAGCTTCGGCGCTAAGAACCCGAAATCATTGGCATTGCGTACACATAGCCAGACTTCCGGTTGGTCATTGACCGAGCAAGATCCGTTCAATAACGTAGGACGTACTTGTATCGAGGCTATGGCCGCTACATTAGGACATACACAATCTTTGCATACGAACGCATTGGATGAGGCGATCGCTTTGCCGACCGATTTCTCCGCTCGTATCGCTCGTAATACACAGATTTACATTCAGGAAGAGACTAAGATCTGTAAGGAAATCGACCCGTGGGCTGGTTCTTACTATGTAGAGTCTTTGACGAATGAATTGGTACATAAAGGTTGGGCGTTGATCCAAGAGATCGAGAGCATGGGTGGTATGGCGAAAGCCATCGAGACAGGTCTTCCTAAGATGCGTATTGAGGAAGCGGCCGCTCGTACACAGGCTCGTATCGACTCTGGTGTTCAGACCATCGTTGGTGTTAACAAATATCGTTTGCCGAAGGAAGATCCGATCGATATCCTTGAGATTGATAATACAGCCGTACGTAACGAGCAGATCGCCGCTTTGAAGGAGTTGCGTGCTAACCGTGACGAAGCCGCTGTTCAAAAAGCTTTGGCTGATATCACGGAGTGCGTGAAGACGAAGAAGGGCAATTTATTAGAGTTGGCTGTTAAGGCTGCCGGCTTGCGTGCGTCATTGGGAGAGATCTCCGATGCTTGCGAGGTGGTTGTAGGTCGTTATAAAGCAATCATTAGAACTATTTCAGGCGTGTATTCATCAGAAACTAAGAAAGACGCAGACTTCCAGAAAGCTTGCGAGCTTTGCGAGCAATTCGCTAAGAAAGAGGGCCGTCAGCCTCGTATCATGATCGCTAAGATGGGTCAGGACGGACATGACCGTGGCGCTAAGGTTGTTGCTACCGGTTATGCTGACTGTGGGTTCGACGTAGATATGGGACCGTTGTTCCAGACTCCGGCCGAGGCTGCCCGTCAAGCTGTAGAGAACGATGTTCACGTAATGGGCGTTTCTTCTTTGGCCGCTGGTCATAAGACGTTGGTTCCGCAGGTTATCGAGGAGTTGAAGAAATTAGGTCGTGAGGATATCATCGTTATCGCTGGTGGTGTAATCCCGGCTCAAGACTATGACTTCTTGTATAAGGCTGGCGTTGCCGCTATCTTTGGCCCGGGTACTTCCGTATCGAAGGCAGCTTGCCAGATCCTAGAGATCTTGTTAGGCGAATAAATAGCGTTTAAACCTTGCGGTTTTTTAATAAAGAGAGGCTGGACAATTGATTTTGTCCGGCCTTTTTTAGTATTGTATACGGGTTTATGTACTTTTGTAGCGATTATTCAATTAAAAAGGGAAAGAATCATGGGAATCGTTATAGGTATAGACGTGGGAGGTAGCACGACCAAGATCGTCGGTGTGGAGGATAAGAAGATCAAGAACCCGATGTTCGTGAAAGCTACCGATCCGGTAACCTCTTTATTCGGGGCCTTCGGTAAATATATTTATGATAATAACATCTCACTCTCGAATATAGAGAAAGTGATCTTGACGGGTGTAGGTAGCGCCTATATCGATCAACCTTTATATGGCTTACCAACCGCGAAGACGGATGAGTTCCTCGCAAATGGGCTAGGGGCGCAGTATAATACGGGACTGGATAGCCTGTTGGTGGTCAGCATGGGAACGGGTACCTCTTTTGTCAAGGTACAAGGCTCCACGGTCGAGCATATCGGGGGATTGGGTATCGGTGGCGGAACCATCCTCGGCTTGTCTAAGCTATTATTGAAAACGCATGACTTTCACCAAATAGCGTCTTTGGCTGAGCATGGTTCCCTGAATGATATCGACTTGCATATCCGGGATATTACGCCGCATCCGCTACCCGGCCTGCCGCTAGACGTGACAGCCTCTATTTTTGGAAAAGCGGATGCGAACGCTAAGGTTGAGGATATCGCTCTCGGTATCGTTCATATGGTCTTGCAGACTATCGGGCAAGGAGCTGTTTTCGCCTCGTTAAATGGCGATATCAAGAATATCGTGTTGATCGGTAACCTGACTCGCTTGCCGCAATGCCCGGATATTTTCCCCCGTCTGGAGGAGATGTGCGATGTCCATTTCAAGATACCGGAGTATGCCGAGTATCGCACGGCTATCGGGGCGGCTTTATGTTATATCAGGAACCGGGAATATAGGGATATTTTTTGTGGAAAGTGTTAGGCTACATCAAAACTTTATGTATCTTTGCTACATGCTTTGTTCCCTTTCGGCAATCGCCGGATAGGGATTAAAAGGGAATCGGGTGAGAATCCCGGACAGTCCCGCTGCTGTAAGCTTCATAAACGGGTTGAGCAATACTGTTGCCACTGTTCATTCAAGTGAATGGGAAGGCGCTTAAGACCGGAAGTAAGTCAGAAGACCTGCAAGGCGTGTATATTTTCGACGGCTTCGAGGAAAGGCCGGAAGAGAACGCAAGAACCGTATCCGGTTTTTACTATTCTTTATCCAAGGTTTTCTTATCAAGTCGTCTCATGGTTTCGGATAATTATTTTGCCATAATAATTAGGGAAAGAAGCATGAATCTGACCGACGGGATGAGCTCCGTATGTAAGATGCATGCTTTCTTTGAGTTTAAAGGACTGGGGTATTCCGTGAACACTCTATAGAGAATATTTGTTTATTATTAGAAAAGTGCGTTTATTTGCAACGAGTAATTAACAAAAGAAGTATGAATATGAAGAAAATCGTGGGATTTCTTATGGTTGCCTTGTTAGCGTTGATGGCGCTTCCGGCGAACGCTCAGCTTAAATTCGGTATCAAGGGAGGTGTGAATATATCGTCTGTCCATTTCAACTCGGACGTGTTGAAAGCGGATAACGTAACCGGCTTCCAAGTGGGGCCGATGATCGAGACGACTTTGCCGTTGGTGGGTGTCGGGATCGATGCGGCCGTGTTGTATTCGCAAAAAGGTTTGGAGACGACTTCGGTTGGCGGGGTTAAGACTTCGATGAAGACGGATTATATCGATGTTCCGGTCAACTTGAAATGGAAATTCGGCTTACCGATCGTCAAAGCGTATCTGGCAGCCGGTCCGTATATCGGTTTCCGTGTAGGCGGTGATAAATTTTGGGATATCCCGGGTTCCGTAGCGGATCAGGTGAAGGCGAAGAATTTCAGCGCAGGCCTTAACTTCGGTGCCGGCGTGGAGTTGATCAGCCACTTGCAGGTGGGTTTCAATTATGGTCTGGGACTGACTGATAACTATAGCATTGAGAAGGTGAACCTCTCCGACGGTGCCGGAAAGAATCGTGGATGGTCTATCACGGCAGCGATCTTGTTCTAAATAGGTGAAAATAAAATGAGAGAGGCTGGGCTTTAGAAGTCCGGCCTTTTTTGTTATTTTTGGGCTCGTAATGAAACACCTGTTTGAATGAAATATGCGGACGTCATACTTCCCCTTCCTTTGGAGAATAGCTATACCTATCGGATACCCGAAGATCTGGAAAGAGCCGTGACTCCCGGTTGCCGGGTGATCGTGCATTTCGGGAAGAAACGATATTATACGGCCATCGTCATGGAGGTACACGACCGGGAACCGGTATCCGATTTTGAGACGAAGGAGATCTACGCTTTGCTGGATGCCACTCCGGTGCTCCGCCGTCCGCAACTCCGTTTCTGGAAATGGATATCTTCTTATTATATATGTAAGCTGGGCGACGTGTATAAGGCGGCCTTGCCTTCCGGCTTAAAGTTGGAAAGCGAGACGGCGGTTACTTATAATGAGGATTTCGAGGCCACTGCCCCCTTGCGCCCGAACGAGCAAGCGGTACTGGATGCTTTTAGCGGGGTTTTGAAATTGACGATCTCGGAGTTGGAGAAGAAGACCGGTCTTCGAAATGTTGTCCCGATCGTCTCTTCCTTGATGGTGAAAGGGGCGGTCGAGGTGAGCGAGGAGCTAAAGCGAGGATTCGTTCCCAAGACACAGGCGTTTATCCGTTTGGCCGAGGCTTACCGGGATGAGACGAAATTACAGGCGGTGTTCGAGGATTTGAAACGAGCGAAGAAGCAAGAGCTTCTGTTGGTCAGCTTCTTGGATTTAAGCCATACCTTGAATCCCGCTTTATCGAAGGAGCTTTCCAAGAAAGAGCTATTGGAACGCAGTGGTTATACCTCTGCGGTATTGGAGGGTCTGCTGAAACGGGGTATCTTGGAGAGTTACGAGAAAGAGGTGGGTCGTTTGCAAGTATCCGTCTGCCGCTTGCAAGAGCCGAATCCGCTCAGCCCGGCGCAAGAGAAAGCCTACGGAGAGATCCATGAGGCTTTCAAGACGAAGGAGGTCTGCCTGCTTCATGGCGTGACTTCCAGTGGTAAGACCGAGATATATGTCCGTTTGATCCATGAGGTCTTGCGGCTGGGGCGGCAGGTTTTATATATGTTGCCGGAGATCGCTATCACGACCCAGATCACGGAGCGGCTGGCGAAACTGTTCGGGGATAAGCTATTGGTCTATCACTCCAAATTCTCGGACAACGAGCGGGTGGAAGTTTGGAATAAGCTATTGCATAGCGACGAGCCTATGCTGGTATTGGGGGTTCGTTCTTCCCTCTTCCTTCCGTTTAAGGACTTGGGCTTGATTATCGTGGACGAGGAGCATGAGAATACGTATAAGCAGCAGGACCCGGCACCCCGTTACCATGCCCGTAACGCTGCCATTGTCTTGGCGGGTATGCACGGCGGTAAGACCTTATTGGGTTCCGCCACTCCCTCCATCGATTCTTATTTCAACGCTACGGCGGGGAAATACGGTCTGGTCGAGCTATCCACCCGCTATGGCGATTGCTTGATGCCGGAGATTATCACGGTGGACGTGAAGGAGCTAAAGCGCAAGAAGATCATGAAAGATACCCTTTTCTCCCCTCAGTTGGTGGAGAAGGTGCGGGAGGCCTTATCCCGGGGCGAGCAGGCGATCCTGTTCCAGAACCGCCGGGGATTCGCCCCGATGATCGAGTGCCGGGGGTGCGGATGGGTGCCTCATTGCGTGAATTGCGACGTGAGTCTTACCTATCACAAGGCGCATAACCAGCTGGTTTGTCATTATTGCGGTTATACCTACCGCTTACCGCAGGTATGTCCCGAGTGTAAGGGGACGGAGTTCAAGATGCAAGGTTTCGGTACGGAGAAGGTGGAGGAGGAGATCGCCGGGCTATTCCCCACGGCGAAGGTGGAGCGGCTGGATTTCGATACGGCCCGTACCCGCACGGCTTATGAGCGGATTATCTCGGATTTCGAGAAGGGGAAGACACAAATCTTGATCGGTACCCAGATGTTGTCGAAGGGATTGGATTTCGGGAATGTCAGCGTGGTCGGAATCTTGAGCGCCGATAGCCTGATGAATTTCCCTGACTTCCGGGCGCACGAGCGGGCTTACCAGTTGATGGTACAGGTTAGCGGACGTGCCGGCAGGCGGGATAAGCGGGGTACGGTGATCTTGCAGACTACCCAGCCGGAGCATCCTTTGATCCGTATGGTGCAGCGTTTCGCTTACAAGGAAATGGTGAGCTTGCAACTGAGCGAGCGTAGTATGTTCCGTTACCCGCCTTACTACCGTTTGATCGTCTTGATCCTTCGGAGTCGGAATGAGGAGGCTTTGCAGGAAATGTCCGCTATATACGCCGAGAAACTTCGTGCTCGTTTAGGTGAGCGGGTGTTGGGGCCGGTTACGCCGCCTATCACCCGGGTACAGACGCTTCATATCAAGAAGATCGTCTTGAAGATCGAGATATCCGCCGGGATCGCTCCGCTTCGTGAGATATTGGAGGGTATTCATACTGAGATGCAAGGATATGTACCGTTTAAGCAGTTGCTTGTTCATTATGATGTGGACCCGGCTTGAGAATTGAAAATGGAGAATTGAAAATTAATGGAAAGGAGCTTAGTGATGAAGGAGGAGAAGGTACGGTTATTGTTTGTGTGCTTGGGGAATATATGTCGCTCTCCGTCGGCGGAGGCAGTAATGAAGAGGTTGGTGAAGGATGCGGGATTGGGAGATCGGATTGAGATCGATTCCGCCGGGATAGCCGGGTATCATGAGGGAGACCGGGCGGATTCACGGATGCGGGCGCATGCGGCCCGTAGGGGATATGTGTTGGATTCGATCTCCCGTCCGGTACGTCAGTGGGACTTCCATGACTTCGATTTGATTATCGGCATGGACGACCAAAATATAACGGACTTGAAACGGATGGCTCCCGATCTGGAATCCGTCGCTAAGATACATCAGATGACAGAGTTCTCCCGGAATAAGTTGTACGATCACGTCCCGGATCCTTATTATAGCGGTGCCGAAGGTTTCGAGTTGGTCTTGGATCTATTGGAAGATGCTTGCGCCGGGTTGTTGGAATATTGTAAAGACCATTTGTCTTAAGTTCGGGGCGAAGCCGGATCAGTAAAGAGGTTGTTACGGCTATCGTTCAACTTCTTTTACTAACCATTTGATTTCGTTATCGGTAATACTTTCACTCTCTTCCTTATCATAAATATAAATGAGGTTGATAATCCCTTCGGTATCATTAACGGTATAGGTATAGGTGATGACTCGTGCGCCATGACTTTTTCCTTTGTTTTTACTGCCTATAGCCATACGGATCTTACGGATGCCACAGCCTAAATCAATTCCTGCGGAAGGGTTGCTGCTTAGCTCATTTTGTAACGCTTGAAGGTCTTGTTTTAGCGAATGATATTTCTTTGCCAATCGCTTCAGCTCTTTCAGAAAGTGCTTTTGCGGTATGATTCTATAATTCATCTATGACCTCCTGCAATGTTTTTTGATATGTGCCGTTTTTACGAGACTCTTTTACGTCGATTAAGCCTTGCCGGATTCCGGCAAGCACCTCTTCCTTACTAATATATTCAGTCTCTTCAGTCTGTGCTTCCTTTTGCTGCGCAAGACGGCGGATGGCTTCTACGGCTTTACGCATCAAGGTCTCATCTTCGGCGATGATACTGAGTTGGCGGAATAATTCTGCGTTGAGTTCTAATGCTGTCATATTTTTATCCTTCTTTTGTCTCTGGTTTTCAATGGCAAATATACGAAATAGAATCAGTTAGACAATGCTTCGGTAGTTTATTCTTGTGACTGTCTTTATTCTATTCCCGTCCCGGATCCTTATTATAGCGGCGCCGAAGGCTTCGAGCTGGTCTTGGACTTATCTATCGTAAGGTTGCTAGAATGCCCATTGTAAGATGCTTATAACTGCGATTATAAGAACCTAACAATGGGCATTCTAATAACCTCTTTTTGTGAGAGCGGCGATGACAGCCGCTCTCACTCGTGAAACCTTGCCTATCGGATTATCACTTTCTTCGTTATCTCATTGGATAGGCGGACGATATAGATACCGCTAGCCAAGCCATCTACACGACTGTCTCCGGCGGGAAGCCGTACCGTGCGGACTACGTTTCCGGTGAGGGCGATCACCTGCGCTGTCACGGAGACTGGCGTACGGATCAGCAAGGCTCCGCTCTCGGCACGGATCAAGGTAGCGTTTTCCACTTGCTCGATACCGGTCGTGGTATTTCTCACGATACCGGTGATCGCTACGGTCAGGTTGGCGGAAATATCGGCGATCGTGTACTTGCCGCTTGCGTCGGGGGTGAGGGCGTTTCCGTTCACGGTCACTACGGGGACGGACTGGTCATAGTCTGCGTCCAAGGTGAGGGTGAAGGAGAAGCCGTCGCCTTCGGTTACCGTATGCGCTCCGGCTGCCGGGGTGGTGGAGGCTCCTACCAAGGCAGGGAGGGTTACGGTATAGGTAGCGGGCTGTGGCGTAGGAGGCGTTACGGGAGGAACATAAGGCGTTACGGCAACCGGGGGCGTGGTGAGCGTCGTGGTCGTGGTCGTGCCGCCGTCTCCGGTTACGGTGGCGGTAACTAGGCAACGATACTGGCCTACGGTTCTCGTCCTGTAGGTATTCGAGGCGTTACGCAGCTGCGAGTCGTCCGGGGCGGTAGACCATGTGCCGGCCTGTGCGTTGAAAGTCTCCCATTGATACGTCAAATTCATTTGGGTGCCTTCGGGGGCGGTTATGCCGGCCTTAAGCTCCGCGTAGCCGTCAGTGGATGGTATCGGGGTGCTTGCCGCCGGGTCTACCCGTTCGAGGGTGATGTTGCCGGGGAGTGTCACGGTGGGCACTCGTGCGGTAAGATCCGTGAAATGGCCGTTGTTGGTGACCGCGGTGTTGACAAGGTCGCCGGCATTCTCGCCGGGGGTGAGCGTCAATTCGTTGCCGGGCTCGATCGTGACCGCACCCAGACTGTTCGTGCCGCTCAAGGTGAGGTTGGTCTTCCCGGTACCGTTGATGAGGGTGGCCGCGGAGGTTACCTCGTTGAGCTTTATTGTCATATCGGTATCGGCGGGAGGGGTGAGGGTGAGTTTGTTTATGGTCTTGCCCTTCTCTCCGTTGATCTCTCCGTTGAAGTAGTTGTCGGTACCATCATCTTGTTGGAACTTGTTCTCGTCCGTTATCGTGATCTCGCCGTTGTCTGCCGGGGTGATAGGGGAGGCTTCGAGGTAGACCTGCGTGGTGCCGTTCATCACGTACCCATTGCCTTTCACGCCATCAGGCAGCGGTGTGGCTGTCCAGATGAAGGGGTTCTTCTTGCCGGGCGTGAGGTCGAGGGTAGCGCCGTCTTTCAGTTTCCACGAGATCGGACTATCTATCACGTCGCCTCTGTCGGTGGTGAAGGTGAGCTTGGGCCATGTGGCGGCAAGATCGGCCAGTATCTCATCGGCGGTCATGATGGTGGTGACGATCCGGGTCTCGGTCGGCTGTCCTACCGCCTCTGCCAGCTCGCTCTCTTTCCATTGGGCGGTGAGGGAGAGATCGCCGGTGGAGCCTTTCGCCACGGTCGCTACCGTATTCCCGTCGGTGTCTTTCCAGCCCTCGAAGGAGAGGTAGGTATTGGCGTGTGTCGGCGTGGGGAGGGTGAACTCGTCCGATACTACGGTATATTGGGTGGGGCTGCCTTGCGGGAGGGTGCCGCCATTCGGGTCGTAGGTGATCGTGTAGCGGATAAGCTCGGCCTCGGCGGTAACCGTCGTCGGCTGGGCGGGCATCGTGAAGCTACGCTGTGCGGTGTAGCCCTTGTCGTTCGGTGCCAGGGTCTCTGCGGTCGTAGCGTTGCCGTTGTAGGTGATGGAGCCTACCGTCAGTTGGTAGCCTTCCTGCGGGACGAAGAAGAGGTCTACCTTGGTCCCGTTGTAGACGGTCTGGCCGGAGGATACGGCGGTGTACGTGCCGGCGGCGTTCATGATCATTACGTCCAGCGTCGCTCCCTCGGCGGGTTGCTGGATGGTGAGGAGGTATGGGAAGACCGGGTCGGAAGGTTGCGCCTTCGTGCTCGTCTCCGGGGCTTGCGCCATCGCCGGCTGCGCTAGCAGGGCGAGCGTAGCGGCTAGCAAGGATAGGATATATCTGAATGTTCTCATATTTGTATCTGTTTTAGTGTATATAATATAATGTATGCTCTACAGGACGACCTTGATCGTTGTACCGCCTTGGCGGACGAGATAGATGCCGGAAGGAAGGGCGATCGTCGTCTCGCCGCGCAAGAGCGGCAGATAGCACTTCAAGGTCCCGCTGACGTGGTATACGGCCACCTTCTCGGCATGGTCGGCGCTAAGGTGCAAACGTCCGTCGGCGGTCCAAGCGCGGAAGCTGTTGTCCGCCGGGATCTCGGCCAGCTCCGTACCCGTGACGATACCGTCCAAGCGGAGGCTCTTCAGCAGGGCTTGGGTGGCGGCATTGGCCACGACATAGCTCTCAAAGGGTCGCAGGGTAACCCGGTCCTTCAGCTCGAAGCGGCTGCCGTCGTCGCTGAGGACGTATATGTTTCGCATCTCCACATTGTACGAGGCCCGATTGCCCTTGAAGAGGAACACGCCCGTGTTGAGCGGCTCGGCGGGGCTGGTGGGCTCGACGGGGGAGTCGGGGCTGTCCTTGAAGAGGTAGGTATTGCCGTAATTGAGGCGCAGCGTGTCTGTCTCCGGGCCTTCGCCGGCGATCAGCACGGGGTCACCCGCGGCGAACTGCATATACAGGTTGTCGGGATCCGCCGGCTGCCAAGTCTGGTCGGTGGCGTCGGGATATCCGGTACGTACGTAGCAAGGGGTTCCCGCATCGCCGGCTAATTTGTCGGCATTATCGGCCGCTAGCGTGGTAGCCCGCCATTGGTTGCGGTTGGGGAAGAGGTGGGTGAAGCGGGCCGCTACGAGTCCTAGCACGCCGTCATCGGCGAACCGGATCTGCCCGCCGTCCTGCAGCTCGAGATCATTCACCAGTGGAAATACTCCATTTTCTCCTATCTTCCCTACCGTAAGGACACCCTTCTCGGTGACGCGCAGCCATTGGCCCGGCATGCTCGCGTCGAAGGCCGTCTCCTTGTCGATCACGATCCATGCGGGCGTGATTTCGCGCAATCCCGTGTCGCTTGTCAGCCCGTCGGGATGGGCGGCGGGGAAGGTGCTGAGGTAGGTTTGCTCCGGGTCGTCGGAGCGGTAGCCTTCCTGTTTCAAGCCCGTCGACTGATTCTCTAGGTAGAAGGAGAGCGGGTAGTTCGTGGCTATGCTCTTCATGCCTGTAATATTGAAGGTCAGACCATTCGGATTCTCCGCCGGTTCCGCCGGTTTGAGGTAGATGTAGCCAGACGGAGATTCCGGCCATGTGAGTTGGACAAGGCCCTTCACGGTGCCGCCGCCTTCGGGGTGGATGGCCTGCTCGGCGGCTGTCAGCGCCAAGGTGTTATCTGGGTCGGCGGGCGGCGAGATGAGGCAGGTGGCTCCCGTCTCTACCCGGAGCGCGTGGGTTCCGGACAGGAGGGCGTTGTAGGTGTTGTTTTGGAGCGTCACCGTCCCGCTCGCTACCGTGAGGGCCGTGCCCGTCGGGAGCTGGAAATTTACCTTGTCCAGCGTAAGCGTAGCCTCGCCCTCGGCATGGATGGTGGCGGGGATGTTGATGTAGGATGAGCTGCCGTTTGTCGTCACCGTCCCGTCGAACATCTTCTCGTCGCAGTACCATCCGTCCGCGGGGTCGAAGAAGAGGTCGATGCCGGTGCGGGTGCTGCCGTAGCCGTAGTCCTTGGAAAGGTCGAGCGGCTGCGGGGTGGGGCGGGTGGCGGTGGCGCCGGAGTATCGGCAGTATGCCCCGTCTGTCCGGAAGAAGGGGTAGTCTCCGTCTTTATAGGAAGACCCGCTGTAACGCCTGCCGGCATATAGCCGCTCGCCGTCGAGGGAGGCGGTATACCGCGTATCGGCCGCGGCGAGGAAGGCGTAACCCCAGCAGGTCCCGTCGGTCGCGAAGGTGGCCGCCGGCTCGTCGTCGCCTGCCGGGGTGACGGACAGCGTCCGGCCATCGGTCGGGGCGGTATCGAAATCCAGTTCGATAAAGCCGCTTACATAGGTGCAGAGCGCGTTCGCTTGCAGGTGGATCCGTGCGTTATCCCCGAACGTGATCGCGTCCGGCGAGGTATTGTCGTTTTTAAAGGCTGAGCCACCTGTTTTACTGATGACATGTATCTCTCCGTCCAGATGCATCCGGGCATTCTGGAAGTTGGAGATGGCGCCGATGCTGAGCGGCGCTTGGGCATAGACCGTGAGCGTACCCGTGCCCGCGGGAGATCCGTTTAGGATACCTTGGCTTATCTCCTGCGCATCGGCTACGGTCAGGGTGAGCGTGCCTAAGTTATAGATGAGGTCGCTCATGATCTCGATCCGGTTCTCCCCCTCGATCCGGAGGGTCGGTTCCGCGCCGGCCTTGATATAGAAGAGCTGGTTGAAACTTGAGGTTATGACGGCGTCTTTCAGCGTCAGCGCCGGTGGGTTGCCGCTGTCGGGATCGGCGGAGGTGAGTACGCTGTCGGAATCGGTGGAGGGGTGTATGACGAACTGCCGGCCTACCTCGGGCATCGTGCCGGTGATGGTACCGTTGAAGGGGGTGCCGGTGGTCGGGGCCTGCGTGTCGGATGCCCCTACTTTGTACACCCACGTGCCGTTTAGGTACGCGAGGTTGATGTACCAGTTATTGTTCAGGGTGCCCGGCAGGGTGGCAAGGTCGAGTGCCCCGGGAGGTTCCGCTTGCGCGCGGGCTGCTGTCGGGAGGGTGGCGATCAGTGTCGCGACACTGATCAGCAAGGCGAATATTCGCCTTGCCGGTAGGTGGATGTCATGTAATGATGTTCTCATGTTCTATGTGTATAATAGGGTTTATAAATCGGTTGTTTTTTCCGGCAGGTCCGGTAGCCCCTGTCCGGCAGGCTTGGCAGCCGTTGTCCTCGATGCTTGGCAGCCGTTGTCCGGACATGCCGGACAACGTTGTCCTCAGATCTCGTCCGGACTCTCGCTGTCGCCCCCACCGCCTTCTCCTACGATAAGGATGATGGGGAAGGTGTAGGTGCGGGGCTCTTTTACGTTACGGCTTCCGCTGTATTGCGTGGTGAGGCTCACGGTGTACTGCCCGTCGGCCAGCGTCGGCATCTGCACGATCACCTGCGAGGGCGAGTTGGCGATCACCACGGGTGCCTTCATCGGCGCGGCCCCTTCGGTGGTGGGGGTGAGGTAGACACCGATGGAGGGATCATCACCCTGTATCTTCAGGTTCACGCCACCCAGCACGAGGGCTCCGCCGGAGCTGAGCTGCCCGTTGATGGCCTTGGAGGTGGAGTCGGTCACGGTATTGATCACCGGACCTACGGCCGCCACGCCGTTCACCACCACCTTCACCAGCTTGAGGGTCTCGCGCAAGAGCTTGCCCATGGTGTAGGTGATGCCGAGGGCGTGCTTCCCGGGTTCGAACTGCGCCTTCTCGCCCTCGAAGGCCCCCTGCACGTTGACGAGGTATTGGCCCACGCCGTCCACCACGCTCTTGCCCTCGGCGATGGCCTGCACCTTATGGCTGTCGGCCATGTCGAGGATGTTGAGGATCGTGCCGTGTTGGTACTCGGTACGCGCGGCCACGATGCGGGCGGCGATGTCCGTGTTATACAATGTCCCGGTGATGCGCGGCTTGGCGGTGTAGTCGCCCTTGCGCTCGGTGAGCAGGTTATCGTACAAGTCTGTGTTGAGAATGATTTGTTCTGCCATGGTATTCCTTTATTAAGTGATTACTGCCAGCAAAGAACGGGGTTCGGGGTAAGAATGAGAGGACAAATCCGGGAAAAAAGAGGACAGATCTCGGAAAAATGCTCATTATTGCGCCTGCCGCCGGTATTGGGCGGGGGTGACTCCCAGTATTTTCTGGAAGATACGCGAGAAGGTGCGGGAGCTGGTGAAGCCCGCGCCGACAGCGATCTCTTCCATGCTCCGGCTGTCGCCCGGCATCAACAGCTCGGTACGGGCGTGGTTCACCCGGTAGCGGTCGATGTATTCCTTGAGCGTGATGTTCAGCTTGTCCTTGATGGAGGTGGAGAGATACTTCTCGTTGGTACCGAGGGCACGTACTAGGTCTTGCCGGCTGAAATTCGGGTTGAGGAAGGGTGAGGAGCTGGCCATATAGTTTTGCGCTTGCTGGAACAACTCGTCCTCCTCGATTTCCAGCAACCCGCCGATAAGATCCTCTAGGTCCATCCGGTTGGGATCGGTATCGGCGTCGGCTTGCGGGGCGAGGTTGAGCCGTAGGTATAGTTGGTCGTACGTGTAATGGTAGTTGGCGTAGTGGATCGATACCGAGGCGTAGAAGAGAGCGAACACGAAGTTGACCGCCGTGTTATAGTAATTATTCGGGAAGAAACAGAGGCTCACGGCGGCGATGCCGATACCCAGCGCCCATAGGAAGGCACGGGTTACCCAGCGCAATTCCAGTCGCTCGGGTGATTGGGGTATCTGTTTCAGGTTACCTAGATAGATCGCCCGCTCCCGGAAGAAAAAATGCGTATAGCCCCCTAGCTGGACAAGGTATACGAGGCACGTGAGCGTACGTATCAGCAGGGGCGGGTTGCCAAGATTATCCCACCATACGTCGAAACGATACGTATGGACATCCTCCCGGAAGAGACAAGCGATCGTGTAGGCTACGGTAAGCGCGATCGTAGGCATGGCGTGGAGGAGGATATTCCTCCGGGTCACGTTCTTTCCCCTGAATAAGAGGGTGAGCAGGAACGTGAACAGCAATGCTTGCGAGGCACTGATCAGCAGGATGGGGAAGTAGAACAACTCCATGATGGTTCGCTCGTCCGTGCCGGAGGACAAGATGAAGATATGCCCTATGCCTACCAATGCTGAGGCCAAGGCGAGATACTTGCAGGCCGTCCGGTACTTGGGGATCGTGCTTTCCCGCAAGGTCTTCAGCGACAACAGCAGTCCGCTGACCAGAAGGCAGGTAAAGGCTACGATCCCTGTCGAGGCTAAGTAGAGTAGGTGGTCGTTCATGCTGGTTCGCTATTGTTTTTTCAAGTCCGGATAGCTGATTCGGGTATGGAACATGGTTTTCAGTTTGTCTACGAATACGCTCTTTATGGTCTCCACGTCCTTGAAGGTCAGCGGAGCGCTCTTTAGCAAGCCGTCGGCGATCTGCCCGTCGATGATCTTGTTCACCAAGGCGCTGATACTCTCTTCGGTATGTTCCTTCAAGCTGCGGGAGGCGGCTTCCACGGAATCGGCCATCATCAGTACGGCGGTCTCCTTCGAGAAGGGATTCGGGCCGGGGTAGGTGAATAGCTCGTCATTAATCGGCTTGTCCGGGTATTGGTTCTTGAAAGAGTTGTAAAAATACTTCGCCTTGCCACGCCCGTGGTGCGTACGGATGAAGCTGATAACCGCCTTGGGTAACAGGGCCTTCTCGGCGATCTTCACGCCCTCGGTGACGTGGCTGATGATGATCTGCGCGCTTTGGTCGAACGATAACTGGTTATGCGGGTTCACGCTCGATTGGTTCTCGGTGAAGAAGACGGGGTTGCTCATCTTCCCGATGTCGTGATAAAGGGCGCCGGTACGTACCAGTTGGGCGTTGGCGCCGATCTTGGCGGCCGCCTCGGAAGCGAGGATGGATACCTGCAAGGAGTGCTGGAACGTGCCCGGGCAAGTCTCGCTAAGCTTCTTCAAGATCGGGTTGTTGATGTTGGACAGTTCCACCAAGGTGATGTCCGATACGTAGCCGAACGTCTTCTCCAGCATATATACCAATACGTAGGTGAACATGACGAGGATGAAGTTGATGCCGAAATAGAGCATCATCATCCAGTTGATCTTATTCAGGTTCGCCTCTTGGAACAACGTGAGGCTCATGTAGCAGATGGCGTACGAGAGGAAGATGAAGAATGCGCACCGGATCAGTTGCGAACGTTCGCTCAGGTTTCTCAGGCTGAACGTCACGACCATGCCCGCTATGGTTTGTAGCAACAGGAACTCATGCGGGAAAGGTACCATCAACGAGCAGATCAGCACGATGATAAGGTGCGTGAAAAGCGCCGTCCGGGAGTCGAAGAAGGTACGTACCACGATCGGTACGATGGCGAACGGCAATATATATACGTTGAATAACGCGTAGGTAACACATAGTTCCGTAAGGATGCAGCTCACGAATATGCAGAGGATCAAGAATAGTACGTTCTTCCGGTTATGGAATATCTTCAAGCGGAAAGACCATAGGTAGAGCCAGAAACAGAACATCAGTCCGAAGACGAGCACGAATTGCCCGGCCAGTATGATGCCTTGTGTCTGCGTGCCCCCCGTCTTGGCCTCGTGTATGGCCTTTAGGGAACGGAGCACGTTGTAGGTATGGTTGTCGATGATCTCGCCCCGGTCTACGATACGCTCTCCGGCTTGTACCATACCGTTAGCGATAGATACGCTCTGTAGCATATCCTCCTTGATCTTGTCGGACATGTCGGCGGCATAGGATATGTTCTCGGTGAGGTAGTTATTGATGTCACACGATTGCAGGATCGATTTGTCCAGCCGCGGCGGGCAGTTGTTGATAATGAACTCGTAGGCGGTGCGCACGGTGAAGAAGTCGCTCACGTAGCGAGGCTGCGCGACGGCGTTCTCCAAGAGGTTGACACGGGAGTATTCCTCTTTCCGTAGCTCGTCCAGATCCTGCGACGAGATGATACCGTTCTTGTATAAGTTGATCAGGCTGCTCTCTATATACTGCATGTAAGCGGGGGATACTTTGCTTCGCAAGTTATTGCCGTTATTGTAGTTGGCACGCAGTTTCTCGACCTCTTGCTTCTGGATGTCGGGGTTCATGCGGTAATAAGGCTCGAACTTACGGAGTACGCTGTCTTTCTCCGCTTTTACCTCGTCGTCGGTCTTGTAGATCGGGAAATCGCTCGGGGCGGTGAGTAATCCATATCTCCAAGGCTTGCCCTCATAGAACTGATAACGGAATTTTCCCTCCCGAGGGAAGAAGTAGGCGATAAGTAACGCGGTCACCACGAAGTAGACCACGGTCGGTATATTGTAATTCTTCTGTTTCATATAGATTCCTTTTTGCGTCCGAAATATACGTAAAAAACTTCACTAAGCGGAAAAAAAGGCGTACTTTTGCCGCATTATTATAGAATGTAAGTATTATGACTCAAAGAAAAGTAAGAGTACGCTTCGCACCTAGTCCTACGGGGGCGCTGCATATCGGAGGTGTCCGCACGGCTTTATACAACTATTTATTCGCTAAACAGAATGGCGGTGATATGATTCTCCGTATCGAGGATACGGATTCCCAACGCTTCGTTCCCGGGGCGGAAGACTATATCATCGAGGCCTTGACTTGGCTAGGTATCAAGTTCGACGAGGGCGTGAGCTTCGGCGGCAACTACGGCCCGTATCGCCAGAGCGAGCGTCGTGAGATCTACAAGAAGTATGTCGATCAATTGCTGAACGATGGCCATGCTTATATAGCGTTCGATACGCCTGCCGAGTTGGAGGAGAAACGGAAGGAGATCGCCAATTTCCAATACGACGCCTCTACCCGTTCGCAAATGCGCAACTCGTTGACGCTTTCTCAGGAAGAGGTTCAGAGCCTGATCGAGTCAGGTCATCAGTACGTAGTTCGTGCCAAGATCGAGCCGAATGAGGATATCCACGTGAACGACTTGATCCGTGGCGAGGTCGTTATCAACTCCTCTATCTTGGATGATAAGGTATTATATAAATCGGCCGACCAATTGCCTACTTACCACTTGGCGAATATCGTGGATGACCATTTAATGGAGGTTACCCATGTGATCCGTGGTGAGGAGTGGTTGCCGAGCGCACCGCTTCACGTATTATTATATCGTTTCTTCGGTTGGGAAGATACGATGCCTAGTTTCGCCCATCTGTCGTTGCTGTTGAAACCGGAAGGTAACGGTAAGTTGAGCAAGCGTGACGGCGATCGTCTGGGCTTCCCTGTATTCCCCTTGGAATGGCACGATCCGAAGACGGGTGATGTTTCATCGGGCTATCGTGAGAGTGGTTACTTCCCCGAGGCTGTCGTAAACTTCCTCGCTTTGCTGGGCTGGAACCCGGGTAATGACCAAGAGGTGATGAGCATGGATGATTTGATCCGTTTGTTCGACCTGTCTCGTTGCAGCAAGAGCGGCGCTAAGTTTGATTATGAGAAAGGCAGATGGTTTAACCACCACTATTTGCTGGAGAAGAGTAATACGGAGATCGCTGACCTATTCTTGCCGATCGTGGAAAGCCACGGTATCCAGACTACCCATGCTTATGTAGAGAAAGTAGTCGGTATGATGAAAGGCCGTGTCAATTTCGTGAGTGAGTTATGGGATCTTTGCTCTTTCTTCTTTATCGCCCCGACGGAGTACGATGAGAAGACTCGCAAGAAACGCTGGAAGGAAGATTCGGCTGTTCAATTGGGGGAGTTTATCGAGCAACTGCGTGCCCGTGAGCCGTTCGACGTAGAAGGTACCGAGAACGAGTGCAAGGCTTGGATCGAGAGCAAGGGATATCATTTGGGGAATATCATGAACGCCGCCCGTCTGGCCTTGGTTGGCGAGGGCAAGGGCCCCGGCATCTTTGATATTACCGAGGCTTTAGGTAAAGAGGAGTCTATCCGCCGTATCCAACGGGCTATCGAGATATTAAAATAATCATGTACAGTTTAGCAATACATCTCTACGCTTTTGTAGTCGCTTTGATCTCGCCTTTCCATAAAAAGGCGAGACTGATGCGATTCGGGCAATGGAAAACAAATTCCATACTTCGTGAGAAGATCGACCGGAACGCTAAATACATCTGGTTCCATGCCTCCTCGCTGGGCGAGTTCGAGCAAGGGCGTCCTATGATCGAGAAGATCAAGGCGGAACATCCGGAGTATAAGGTGCTGCTGACTTTCTTTTCTCCATCTGGCTATGAGGTACGGAAGAATTACAAGGGAGCGGACGTGATCTGCTACCTTCCTTTTGATACGCCTTTCCGGGTGAAGAAGTTCCTGAATCTGGCGAACCCGGCGATCGCCATATTTATCAAGTACGAGTTTTGGGGGAACTATTTGCGTGAGTTGCGGAAGCGGGGAATACCGGTTTATATCATTTCCGCTATATTCCGCCCCGACCAGCTATTTTTCCAATGGTTCGGAAAGCCGTACCGGAAGATGCTATCTTATTTTAATCATCTTTTTGTTCAGGACGAGCGTTCGATGAAACTCTTGAACGAGTTCGGTATCACGAATGTGACGGTGACCGGCGATACCCGTTTTGATCGGGTGTTGGATGTCCGTAAGCAAGCTCGTGAGCTTCCGTTTATCGAACGTTTCTTGGAAAGCAAGGAGGGTAAGAGGCCGATCGTGATGGTGGCCGGCAGTTCATGGCCTCAAGACGAGGCGATCTTTATCCCTTATTTCCATGAGCATCCGGAGATGAAGTTGATTATCGCCCCGCATGAGATTCACCGGGAACATCTCCTTTCTATCGAGGCGATGCTAAAACGTCCGTCCGTCCGTCTATCGGAGGCGCATGAGGATGATCTGGCCGATAAGGATTGCTTGATCATCGACAGTTTCGGACTCTTATCTTCCATTTATCGCTATGGACAGATCGCTTATATCGGTGGTGGTTTCGGAGCGGGTATCCACAACACGTTGGAAGCCGCCGTTTATGGGATGCCGGTCTTATTCGGCCCGAGATACCATAAGTTTAAGGAGGCGAAGGATCTGATCGCCGTAGGTGGTGGTTTCTCCATCACAGACGATTCCTCTTTCCGAACGAAGATGGACGAGTTATTGACCGACCCGACAGCCTTGGAAACCTCCGGGCAAGCTGCCGGTGATTTTGTGAAAAACAGTGTAGGAGCGACGGATCAAATCTTGCGGCAAATCCATATCCGTTAATAGATAAAGCCGGGTTTGCTATTCGAGTGATTGTATGCCCAGACTCTTTTGATATAGCAATGGAATACGGATGAGATAGATGTACGGATTGGTAATTGAACGATTCGCGTTGTCTATCTCATCCGTGTTTTATTTTAATCCTCTTCAGCGAACATCGGGTCCCAAGCGGGAAGGCGAGTCGGTGTTTGTTTCAAGATCTCTTTTACTTGATCCGTGATGTACTTCTTGTTGACTACCAGACGGAACATATACTCATTAAACCATTGGTCTGTCATGATGAGGTGGCCGGCGTTCGCTCCGGGACCCCAACTATTCTCAACCATCCATTTCTTCGGCTTTCCATTCGCGTCGAGATCAACAGCCATCAAGGTCATGGCGTGTGAGGAACCGCTGGCGAATGTCTGGATACGTTGTTTCTTATCCATGCCGAAAGTCGTACCCATCAGTGAACCGTAATCGTAGAAGTTTACATCCAGAATGCCTCTGTCACGATCGAAGAACTTGCCCACGTCGCAAGAGAAATACATCATGGTACTGTCCTTGATGGAAGCGATAGCCATTTGTTTGATATCCTCGATCGGAAGGTTTACGTAAGTCCAGTTCTTGCCATCGTAAGCGTGGCGGTCGTAATCGATCTCATACAACTTATAATAATCGCGGCTCGGATCGTTCATCAACATGACATAGTTGTTTTTCAAATCGTCCCCGATATATTCTTGGAAGAAGGACTGAGGCGTATATTCCTTCGTCTCTACCGGATTCCCTTTAGCGTCTTTGCGAGTCCACGTGAATTTCGTAGGCGGCTCTCCCAAGTTCAATACGAGCATACGGTAAATCGTACCTAGCATCTCTGTTTTCTTTTTCTCCAGATCCGCTACGGTCGTGCCTTTGGTCGTAGACAGGTCACGAAGTTGCAAGCCGTATTCTTTCAGCTTTAATCCGATCAGGTTGCTCATGCGTCCGGTACTGTTGCTACTGTTGGTCTCTACCATGACCTCGGCGGGAACCACACCATACTTGGTCAAGATATCGGAGACACCCGTGAACTGCCCTCCGTCTCCGATCGGGCTCTTGAATAACCATTCCACCATCTTGTCGTCCATCGGTTTCAGACGAGTATCGATGATGCCCTGTAAGAAAAGGTTCGCTTTCTCCAATTGATCCCAGAAGAAAGAATAATTCTGGGAGAATTGGAATTCACCCATGTCGTATTTATGGATCGCCTGCGCACGGAACACGTTCAATCCCGTGAAAAGCCAGCAACGGCCCGAGGAACGTTGGTTGGAGATCCCTTTGCTCTCTACCTTATTGGAGAAGTAAGTATCCAAATTGTTCTTGCTCTCCCCATTAACGGCAAGCTTGTTGATGTCGTTATTGGTGATCGCATTACGGATCGCCTTATCGGTCGGCGTTCCTTGATAAGACTGTTTGATTTGCTGCAACATCGTGGGTGAGATGCCTCCACCGCTTTGTTGTCCGTGAGCCGATAGCGTGATGCCTAAAGCCAAGGCCGCTATCCATAAATTCTTTTGCTTCATGATATTTTAGTTGATTAATAAATTGTGTTATTTCTTTTTAGGCCATACCAGACCGTCTTGCCGGATATTCCATACCGTACCGTCTGGTGCGGGTAGCGATATCTCATACATGGAAGGTGTCGTATGTATTTCCAGTTGATTGGCGATCTCTTGCGGGCATAGCTCGTTTGCTTTCAAGTCGTTGATGTTATCGGCATAATGTCCGAAGGTTGCGGCGAACTCATTCTGACGGTAATATAAATTACGCAAGATCCATTTCGTCTCTTCCGAAGGATGTTTTACGAAAGGAGTCTCACCTTCTCCCGCAATCTTATCCGATATTTGAACATAACCCCAGTATTCGGGCATATGGATATTGATTACCCCGGTAGGCGCCCATACCCAGTTGTACTCGCGAATCTTATCCTCTCCTTGGATAGGGACTTTCACGTATTTACCGTCTTTCACGTCCGTTGTCCATTCCACACGGGAGAAGTTCACACGGATCTGCTCGCCGATTTCCGGCTTTTCTTTTCCTCTGTCCATTTGGAATACGGAAGTCCAAGGAATGAACACCTCTACGCTCCATGATTTATCCGTGTCTTTCGGGTTATTCAGCGTACCGTCCACATAAACAGCGGATTTCATTCCGGCGAACTCCCAGTTATTCAATACTTGCGGATTATCCCGGTAGGGGCGGGTTAAGAACAAGTCCCATTCCGTACCTAAGGCGTTCACCTCGTACTCCAGATAATTATGGGTGTCGTTCGTAGGATTCAGGAAGATCTCGAAGTCGTTGTCATGGAAGATCACGGCGTCGTGTTCCGTGATGGTCGCCCATACGTGCGGCTCCTCCATAAAGACGGCGAAGTACATTCCGTTATCATCGTAAGTCATCTTGGCCCGGGTCTGGAAGTGAGGGGCCGGGCGTTTGTCTCCTTCGATATCCACGAAGTCGCTGGTCCAAGGTATCGCGTCCCATTCCCCGGGAGAAAGCTTTCCGTCGATCTTGATAGGAGCGGGGGCCTTGTAGCAAACATACGTCGGCGGATTGAACGGTGGTTGCGGCATATACGTGATGTCCGGTTTTTGCGTACTGGGTTTCTGTGCGCAAGAAAGCAATAAGAGTGCCGCCAATGGCGCTGTTGTTAAAATCGTTTTTCTCATGTGCGTTTATTTTTAGATCGTTTGATAAATAGATTCTTATTGAAGTAAGTCCATCGCTGCGTCCAACCATGTATTTATATCGTCCGGATAATGTTGGTCGGCGGTATAAGTATCGCTGCGTTTGTGCCCGAGTCTTACGATCACGGCGTTCTTTTCCGGGAGCGTGAAGACGTATTGCCCCAAGATTCCTCTCATATAAGGGATCTTCATCCCTTTGTAATCGAGAATCCAGTATTGGAATCCGTAACAATGGTTGGGTTTGCCGAGATCCTTATAGACAAGACGGGTATCGGGGCTTGTCGCTTCCGCCAGATAAGCGGGAGAGATCAATTGCTGGCCATCCCATTGACCGTTGTTGAGTAATAATTGTCCGAAGCGGGCGAAATCACGGGCGTTACTGTTGAAACAGCAATAGGCTTTTTCCATGCCGTCCTTCCGGTCGAGGCTCCAAAGGGCGCTTTCCTCGGCGTGCATCGGAGTCCATAGTTTGCGGGATACATAATCGCTGAGTTTCTCCCCGGTAGCCTTCTCCACGATAAAGCCCAGCAGTTGTGTCACGCCGCTTTGGTAGATAAAGTTTACGCCGGGCTCGTCGATCTCTTTCATCCCGAAGGCGATTTCCTGTAGGTCATCGCCATAATACAACTGGGTGGTAGGAGAGAAAGGAGAGCTGTAAGCCTCGTCGAAATCCACGCCGGCGCTCATGGTCAGCAAATGGCGAAGCGTTAGGGCTTTTCCGTCGTATCCCTTGAATTCCGGGAAAAAGTCGCTTACCGGTTGATCGACATTGCGGATAAATCCATCGTCGATAGCACAGCCGATCGCTAACGAGACGATGCTTTTCGCCATCGAGAAGGAATTGCTATGCGATTCCGGGGAATAATCTTCCCAATATTGCTCGAATAGCAGTCGATTGTCTTGGATGATTACATAGGCAACCGTACCCAGTTCCTCAAACCGGGGAAGATAACGCTCTGGAATACTTTTCGTATTGTAAGCTTCCGATAGTTCCCAAGGGCGGGGCGAACCTGCCTGTACGACCCGGTTCTCGAAAATCGGATATTGATCGATCTTGGGTAATAAATGAGTAAGCGCTCTGCGCAAATAATAATTGGAGGGTAACGCTAGATACCCTCCGATTCCTACTATAAAAATAAACACTATCCATCTCACGCTTCGAGACAAATAGTGTTTATTGTTTTGAATTCCTTTATTTGAATTATTTTTCATGTAACCACTTTTTGCCTGAAGGGGTATACGTGTAAATTAAGCCTATTAGGCAAATAATCCCGACAACTCCAAGAAAGATTACTAACTCCATATTATACCTCCTTATCTTTAGTTGTTACTAATCTTAAACCAAATAATAATGTGATTATACAAACCACACCTCCTATGAGAAAAAGAACCCATTTATTAACATTAGAACTCATAATGCCTGCCAAGATTACTCCGGCGAAGACAAGCTTAGATATATCTAATAAATATTTTCCCAATTCTTTTTTCATAGATACAAATATATGGTTTATAATTCAAATAATCAAATACATGTCCTTATTCTTTATACCAAGAAGAATACATATGGTAGTTTTTGGCTATTTTCTGGTTGATCTCTTTCGCTTGCTCGGGATCTACCTTCTTGACGAACTTAGCGGGAACTCCGGCGTAGATACTGCCCGGCTCGACGATCGTCTTGCTTAATACTACGGAACCTGCGGCGATGATCGCTCCCTCGCCTACTACGGCGTGATCCAATACCACGGAGCCCATTCCGATCAAAGCGCCATTGCAAATCTTCGCCCCGTGAATCGTTACGTTATGGCCGATGGATACATCATCGCCGATCTCGATTGTCGATTTCTCATATAAGGTGTGAAGGACGGAACCATCCTGTACGTTTACGCCGTTGCCGATGCGAATCGAGTTCACGTCGCCGCGAAGCACGGTGCCAAACCAGATACTGCAACCTTCACCGATCTCTACGTCACCTATAATCGTGGCGTTGTCTGCTAAAAAAGTGTCTTTACCGATCTTCGGGGTAAAGCCACGAACGGATTTAATTAATGCCATTTTTAGTTGTTTAAATTTCTGTTGTTTTCTCTTTCAGCCAAGCTTTCTCCTCCTCGTTCAAGAACGGGCTGATCTTGTCGTAGACCATTTGGTGGTACTTGTTCAGCCAAGCGTGCTCACGGACAGAGAGCATGGGGATGATAATCAAGCTCGTGTCGATGAAACAAAGCGTCAGCGTATCGAATCCTAGGAATTTCCCGAATTCCGTCTCGCTGTCCTCACGTACCAAGATCATGTTCTCCGTACGGATACCGTATTCGCCGGTACGATACATGGCCGGCTCGTCGCTGATCACCATTCCGGGCTTCAAGGTCACCGGGTTCTCCTCCATGCGGATGCTTTGGGGGCCTTCGTGTACGTTTAGGCAATGGCCGATACCGTGACCGGTTCCGTGCAAGTAATTGATTCCGGAATCCCATAGCGCTTTACGGGCAAGGATATCGATCTGGGAACCTCGTGTTCCGGCGGGAAACTTGCTTTTCGCCAAGCTGATCGTACCTTTCAATACACGGGTGAAATCCTTTTTCATCTGCTCCGTCGGCTCTCCAAGGGCGATCGTGCGGGTGATATCCGTCGTACCGTCCAGATATTGCGCGCCGGAATCGATCAAAAGCAATCCTTCCGGTTTCAAGGTTGCGTCCGTCTCCGGCGTAGCGGAGTAATGAACGATCGCTCCATGCTCGGCGTAGCCGCAGATCGTGCCGAAGCTATCCATGATGTATTGCGGTTGTTCCGCACGTAAGGCGGTCAGCTTCTCGGCGGCGCTGATCTCTGTAACTTGGGCTCCTTCCGCCATTTGTTTCTCCAGCCAGATATAGAATTTTGTCAAGGCGACACCATCTTTTACCACGGCGTTTTGGAAGCCCTTGATCTCGGTCTCGTTCTTGATGCTCTTCAAGTGGTTGGCGGGGGAGATCCCTTCCACGATCGTACAGCTTCCCGGGATCGCGTCGTATAAGGAGACGTTCGTCTTGTTCATATCCACGAATACCCGGCTGTTTTCCGGTAGGCGGGATAGATACCTCTGGATCATGGAGTATTCGGCCAGCGTAACCCCTTCTTTCTTCAAATGCTCGGTGATCTCGGCGGTCAGCTTCTCCGGCTTGATGAATAGCACGCTCTCATCCTCCGATACGAAGGCGTAGCTGACTACGACCGGGTTATAGGTCACGTCCGTACCCCGGATATTGAATGTCCACGCGATCTCGTCCAAGGCGGCGAGGATCAAGCAATCGGCGCCCTCGCTCCGCAACTGGTTATTGATTAGGTCTAGTTTCTCGTGCACGGAGGCTCCGCTTAATGCTTCCGGCATCTCGAATATCGGGTTTCCGGGAACGGCGGGACGGTCCTTCCAGATACCCTCGATCAGGTCGGCCGAGGTATCCAGCTTGATTTCTTTACGGCTTAGTTTATTTGCCAAGGCACTCGCTTCGGCGGCGCTATAGGTTTGCCCGTCCAGCCCTACGGCCTGTCCGGCGTGTAACTCATGCAAGAGGAATTCCGTGATAGACGGTGTCTCCGGAAGCGCCAACTTATAGAGTTCGATACCAGAACCTTCCAGTTGGCTGGCCGCTTGCAGGAAATACCGGGAATCGGTCCATAAGCCCGCCTTGTCCGCGGTGACCACGATCGTTCCCGCCGAGCCGGTGAAGCCGGATATCCATTCTCTCGATTTCCAGCGATCGGCCGGATACTCGCTTAGGTGCGGGTCGGAACTGGGTATGATGTAAGCGTCAACCTTCTGTTGCCTCATAGCCTCCCGTAGGGCGGCGATACGTTCAGGAATGTTTGTTTTCATCGCATTTTATTTTAGTCAACATTAATACTCGCAAAGTTAATGAATTATTTTGGATTTGTCTCGCCGGAAACCGGCTCTTCTACCTTATAATATAGATGGGAAGTACCCAGCTTTTCCCACCGCAGTTTCCCTTCCTCTACCAGCCGCCGCAAGTCGAGGGAAGCCTTGCTTCTGGAGCATCCGCAGAGCGACATATACTTCTTCTGGTGGATAAAAGGGTTCGTCTCCAGATAACGGAATACCTCTTGCTCGCATTCCTTGGCGGAGGGATACGCAGGATCGCTAACCGTGTACTCGTCACGAAACACCGGCATGGTCTTCAGCCGGTCTCTTAGTTCCTTGGACGATCTGAACTTCACGTCCTTGAAATGGATGGATTCCGCCCGGATCTCATTCTTTTCCATCACGGGCCGGCTTTTCAGTGAGACGCTGAAAGTACCGATCCCCTCTAGCTCCACGTTATAACCGAACATGAGGAAGTCCACCATCATGTCTTGGAAAAGCTGCAAGATCCCTTTCATATCCGCGGGAGAGAAAGAAGACCGGGACTTCGCTCTGCTGATGAACTCACCCGTATGTATCGTCCCGCAAGAGACCAAACGAGGATGTAGGGGTAATGACTTCCCGGATTCCTCTGGATTCGGGTTGGGATTTCTGACTAGCTTGTAATTTGCTGACATTTGTGCTGTGTTTAAATGGTTATAGATCTTTTGTCCGATTCTTTTAGATCGCTTGCTCGTTTCTATAGGCGAGCTTAGCGGTTTCTTCAAGAAGAATTCATCTTCCAACAGCCGTTGCATGATCATGCACCAACTGTTGGAAGATCATCCACCATCCGTTAGATGATCATCTAACGGATGGTGGATAATGAATACTTCAGCTTCAAAGGTACAATATATAAAAGAGAAAAGGGTAAGGATTCCGGATAAAAGAGCTAAAGGTTATGATAAATGTATATGGGTTCACAACCTTGTGGTCCACAACCTTGTGAACCGATCCCTTTAAATCAAGTTAAAGATAAGGCACTCAATAGATATCAAGGAATAATTTGCTAGCTTTGTAGAAACAAATAAGAAGTGCCATGAGGAATCTGCTTTATCTTTTTGTCTTTGCGGCTCTGCTTCTCGGTTTGAGCGCATGTTCTTCTTATTATTATTCGATGTTGAACTCGAATGACCCCGTCGGGGAGAAGAATGAGAGAGGTGATTTTGTGCAGGAAAACGATACGGTACGTATCTCTTATCGTTTCTGGGGAGAGAACGCCCCGGTTACTATTACCATTTATAATAAATTGGATGAACCCTTGTATGTGGATTGGGGGCGGTCGGCGCTGATTATCGATGACGTGGCTACCACCTACGATCCGAAAGTGGCCTCGGTGAGAGGCGAGAGCTCTAGCGTGGCATCCGGTAGCTCCTTTCATTGGAGCGATAGGAGCAGCAGCGGGTGGAGCTACTCGGAAGGTTCCTTCTCCGGTGATGTGAGTTTGCCGAAGGGCGTTGAGTTTATCCCTCCGCATTCCAAATTAGTCAATACGCCTTTGCAATTAGCCAACTTCCCGTTTAACGAGATCCCGAAGGAAGAGTATGTAAAGGAGCAAATGACAACGAAAGCAAACACCACCGTAAATATCCGTGTAAAGGATTTTACGGAGGAAGATTCTCCGCTGAGATTCCGTAGCTACCTGACGTTGTTCGCCGGAGGGACCAATGGGAAGCCCTTGAAGCATTCCTCTTTTGAGCGGAACTTCTATCTGGCGAAATTGATCAAGGTCGGCGACGTGGCTCCCCAGTATTTCGATGAGGGACAGCAGCAATCCGGCGATTTCTTTTACGTGAAAGAGACTCATGGAGCTACGGCAGGCCTTGTCGTAGGAGCGATAGCGGTTACCGCCGCAGGGGTGGCGATAGAAGCTACGCTGGGTCCCGTGAACTATTAATATATTCATATCGAATGATACAAACTCTATCTGATTTAAAGACCGTGCGTTTCAACGAGCAAGCGGACGGTGTGATCATTTTGGACCAAACTCTGCTGCCGGGTAAGGAAGCGTATCTGACCCTTACCACTGCCGAGGAGATATGGGATGCCATCTATAAATTAAAGGTACGTGGAGCACCTGCTATCGGGATAGCGGCCGCTTATGGTATCTATGTCTGCGCCCGTCGGATCGATACGGTGGAGAAATCCGTTTTCGTGAATGAGTTTCGGAAGATCAAGGAGTATTTGGCCGGTTCCCGTCCGACGGCGGTGAATCTGGTGGCGGCGCTGAACCGGATGGAGCGGGTATTGGTCGCTCATCCAACCTTGTCTGTCCCGGAATGGAAAGAGCTATTATATAAGGAAGCGATTGCGATCCGGGAGGAAGACGCCGCCGCTTGCCGGCAGATCGGCGAGAACTGTCTGGAGCTACTCCGTCCCGGGATGGGAATCCTTACGCATTGCAACGCCGGACATCTGGCGGTCTCGGAGTATGGCACCGCCTTGGCGCCGATTTATCTGGGGCAGGAGAGAGGCTATGGTTTCAAGGTCTTCGCCGACGAGACCCGTCCTTTGTTGCAAGGCGCCCGGCTCACGGCCTATGAGCTAAGCAGGGCCGGCGTGGACGTGACGCTGATTTGCGATAATATGGCCTCTATCGTCATGCGGAAAGGCTGGGTGCAAGCCGTGGTCGTAGGTTGCGACCGTGTAGCCGCCAATGGCGACGTGGCGAATAAGATCGGCACGTCCGGAGTGGCTATCTTGGCCCGGCATTACAAGATCCCCTTCTATGTATTAGGCCCGACATCCACCATCGATAGCTCGTGCCCGGACGGCGATTCCATTGTAATAGAGGAACGTAACCCCGATGAGGTCACCGAGATGTGGTATTCAAGGCGTATGGCCCCGAAAGACGTAAAAGTCTACAACCCCGCCTTCGACATTACTCCCCACGAGCTAATCACGGCTATAATTACGGAGAAAGGCATCTTTTATAAAAATAATCGCTGAAAGTTTTGCTAATCCCGAAACAATCAGTAATTTTGCCGCTCAATTTGAGGATATAAATAATTAAACAATATAACAATTTAAATTATGATCGTAGTTCCATTAAAAGAAGGCGAAAACATCGAGAAGGCGCTTAAGAAATTCAAGAGAAAGTTCGAGAAAACAGGTGTAGTCAAGGAATTGAGAGGCCGTCAGGCTTTCGAGAAACCGTCTGTTACGAAGAGAAAGCAGACTATGCGTGCTATCTACGTACAGCATTTGCAACAAGTAGAAGAATAATTATAGCTTCCGGGCTTGTTTTATTGAATTCTTATTCCTATTTTCGTTGCATGAATGTTGATGCAACGAGAATATGCTGATCGATGACTTTCTAAACTATCTCCGGTATGAGCGGAACTATTCCAATTATACGATTGGTGCCTATTCGAAAGATTTGGACCAATTCCAGAGGTATGTAAGAGAGCATCGAGAAGGTGTATTCAACCCCGGGGAAATCGACTCGGATTTCGTGAGAAGCTGGATCGTCAGTTTGATGGACGAGAAGCTTTCTCCCGTATCGGTAAACCGGAAATTAAGTTCTTTGAAATCTTTTTTTAAGTTTCTCATGAAACGGGGGATTGTCTCCGCGAATCCGTTGAGATTGGTGAGCGGTCCGAAAACGAAGAAACCCTTACCTTATTTTATTAAGGATAGCGAGTTGGAGGCGTTGTTGGACGGGGACGGATTTGATGAGGATTTTGAAGGTGTGAGGAATCGGTTGGTCATTGAGATGCTATACGATACCGGGATGCGCCGCTCAGAGTTAATCGGCATACGAAACGTGGATGTGGATTATGAGGCGATGCAGGTCAAGGTTACCGGAAAGCGGAACAAGCAGCGGTTGATTCCTTTTGCGGAGGGGTTAAAAAACTTAATGCTTGCATACACGGAAGTCCGTGATCGTGAGCTTGAGGCAGCCGGTGAATGGTTTTTCGTTCGAAAGAACGGGAACCAGTTGTCGACGGGGATTGTTTATAATATAGTAAAAAAGCAATTGTCGGAGATACCCATGCTGGCGAAACGAAGTCCACACGTGTTACGACATTCATTTGCAACGAGTATGTTAAACAACGGAGCCGAGCTGAACGCTGTGAAAGATTTATTAGGTCATAGCAGTTTAGCGTCTACCAGTGTTTACACGCATACAACCTTTGAGGAATTAAAAAAAGTGTATCATGCTCATCCAAGAGCAAAAAAAGAAGGAGGTTATTATGGACGTTAGAATTCAAGCAATTCATTTCGACGCAACTGCACAGTTGGAGGCGTTTATTCAGAAGAAAGTTTCTAAATTGGAGCAATACTTCGATGGTATTATATTGGCAGAGGTTACATTGAAGGTGGTTAAGCCTGAGACGGTGAAGAACAAGCAGGCCAGTATAATGTTGTCCGTGAAGAACGGGGAATGTTTCGCTGATAAAATAAACGATACTTTCGAAGGGGCGATAGACGATTGTGTTGAGGCTTTGGAGAAGCAACTGGTTAAATTCAAAGAAAAAATCAGAGCCAAATAAAAAAAACGGTAGATAAATTTGGTATGTAAGAAATAATATCTAAATTTGCAGCCGTTTCGCCGTGGTGACGAAACGGCTGCTTTTAGAAGTATCGCCTCTTTAGCTCAGTTGGCCAGAGCACGTGATTTGTAATCTCGGGGTCGTTGGTTCGAATCCGACAAGAGGCTCAAGAAAAGATGCTGAGAAGCTGTTGTTCTTTGAAAGTAAGTTGGGCAAATACCAGAGTGGCCAAATGGGGCAGACTGTAAATCTGCTGTCTTTCGACTTCGGTGGTTCGAATCCATCTTTGCCCACAAAAAATTGCGGAAGTAGCTCAGTTGATAGAGCATTAGCCTTCCAAGCTGAGGGTCGCGGGTTTGAGCCCCGTCTTCCGCTCTTATAAGTTGCCTGTGTAGCTCAGCGGTAGAGCACTTCCTTGGTAAGGAAGAGGTCCCGAGTTCAAGTCTCGGCACCGGCTCAATTGAAAATTGAACATGATCATTAATCAAATAAAGAACAATTAAGTTATGGCAAAAGAGAAATTTGACAGATCGAAACCACATGTGAACATTGGTACGATTGGTCACGTTGACCACGGTAAAACAACTTTGACAGCTGCTATCACAACAGTATTGGCAAAGAAAGGTCTTTCAGAGTTGCGTTCATTCGATTCTATCGACAACGCTCCTGAAGAAAAAGAGAGAGGTATCACAATCAACACTTCTCACGTAGAGTATCAGACTGCAAACCGTCACTATGCTCACGTAGACTGTCCGGGTCACGCCGACTACGTAAAGAACATGGTAACTGGTGCTGCTCAGATGGACGGTGCTATCATCGTAGTTGCTGCTACTGATGGTCCTATGCCTCAGACTCGCGAGCACATCTTGTTGGCTCGTCAGGTAAACGTTCCGAGATTGGTTGTTTTCATGAACAAATGTGACATGGTGGACGACGAAGAAATGTTGGAACTGGTTGAAATGGAAATGAGAGAACTTCTTTCATTCTATGATTTCGATGGTGATAACACTCCGATCATTCGTGGTTCTGCTCTGGGTGCTTTGAATGGTGATCCGAAATGGGAAGAAAAAGTAATGGAACTGATGGAAGCTTGCGATACTTGGATTCCGCTGCCTCCGCGTGAAGTTGACAAGCCTTTCTTGATGCCGATCGAAGACGTATTCTCTATTACTGGTCGTGGTACAGTTGCTACTGGTCGTATCGAAACTGGTATTGTAAAAGTTGGTGATGAAGTTCAGATCATCGGTTTGGGTGCTGACGGAAAGAAATCTGTTGTTACAGGTGTTGAAATGTTCCGTAAGTTACTGGATCAGGGTGAAGCTGGTGACAACGTTGGTTTGTTGCTTCGCGGTATCGACAAGAACGAAATTAAACGTGGTATGGTAATCTGCCACCCGGGTCAGGTAAAAGAACATTCTCGTTTCAAAGCTGAGGTTTATATCTTGAAGAAAGAAGAAGGTGGTCGTCACACTCCGTTCCACAACAAATACCGTCCTC
>ENA-OPRR01000668-OPRR01000668.1-human-gut-metagenome-genome-assembly--contig:-NODE-668-length-34224-cov-3.631245_pt1 | contig 34224 bp, 22 predicted proteins | sample MGYA00241796_ERZ501883 | MGnify/ENA primary metagenome ERZ501883 (study PRJEB25962, sample SAMEA2042406) | human gut metagenome | biome: human gut; feature: human-associated habitat; material: faeces...
GATACCTGTTCGGCATTGTAGATATATTCTTTCTTTACTTTCTCGTATTTCAACGGCTCTATTTTCCGTTCCCAACGGAAAGGATTATAGCCGACCAGACTTTGCGAGTACCCCACACGTATGGGGACACTGGTGTACTGGGTATAAGAATTGGATCCGAAACTGCGCATATAGCCCAACTCCGTATCTAAATAGAACGTGCCGCCAGTCAGGTCGAAGTTTTGTTTGATGGCGAGATTGCCGTAGGCGTAAAAAGATTGCTGGCTACGATAGATATCCAAGTCCTGTTCGGAGTCGTATCGTTTGGTGATGTCGCGATTATATTGCGCAGGGGTCATGTTCAGCGTCAGGCTCGGCAAGCGGTTTGCCTTGTAGGTGCGATACTCCCAATAACCGGCCAGATACATGTTTTTTGTGCGGAACGCTTCCAGCGAACTATCGTTTGCCATGGCAATAGTCCGTTTCAAATCCAACGTTATCTGTTGTTGCGCCACGGAAGGAAGCGCCTGAGAAAGTCCCAAAAGAATTATTAAACCAAGTTTCTTCATTATTTTAAGCTTTTGTTTTCCCCTTATAAATAAACCAATATATCAACGGTATGATGAACAAACTGACCAGCGTACCGATAAACATCGCCCCAATCATGGCAATGGAAAGCGGCTTCTGCAACTCCGACCCCATATCGAACGAAAACAGCAACGGCACCATCGCAAAGATGGTGGTCAGCGAAGTCATGATGATGGGGCGCAGCCTGCGTCTTCCCGCTTCATGAATAGCTTCCAGCAACGGCATCCCCATCTTGCGCAATTCATTAATCGCATCGAGTTTCAGAATGGAGTCATTGATGATGATACCACACGTCACTATCAGTCCGATGGCGGACATCAGGTTAAGCGTATGCCCGCATATCCACAGCAACAACAGTGCGAACGCCACATCTATCGGTATTTCCAGCAACACGATGAGCGGCTGCACAAAGCTCTCGAACTGTGCAGCCAGGATGAAATACATCAACAAAATCGAAATAAACAAAATAACCACCAATTCATCCAACATCTTCCGGTTGGAAAAGAAACTTCCGGAAAAGGCAGTATCCCAATCATTGGTAGCATCTGCAAGTTCCTTCACCTGCTGCATCAGCGGTTCCGCCTTCTGCACATCGTAGAAGCGGAAAGGTATATATTCTCCATTACGTCCGGCCGTGATGGACTTCAAATCTTCCGCCGGCATCACCGACACCAGTTCGCGCAAGGGCAAATATTCAATGCCTTTGTTGTCCGCCCGCGTCGGTACCAACGTTTCCTGCAGAATGTAATTCACCGTTTGCTCCTCTCCTACAATGCTGATAGGCAGATATTGCTGGTAAGAGTGAAGAGTAGCTACACTGTTTTCCTTGAAAGCGGTTTTCAAGATACGGTACAGTTCGTCATACGACACATCGTAGAGTAAGAGTTTCTCTTTATTGATACGGATATTCAACTGGTTTTCAAAGGCAATACCCGTAGGAGCATATCCCGTCCGGGTGCTAAAACTCTCTTCAAGGCTACGCAATTCATCAGCCGTCGGCACTTTCTCCTTACTACGGGAGTAAAGTTCGGCTACAACATCTGCCTCCCCTGTCACAAACAGTTTCTCAAACACCGTTTCAGGCGGTGAGAAAGAGACAACCGCCAAAGGGTATTCCGTTCTCAGAGAACGATACACTTTATCCTGCAATGGCGATATTTCCGCAGGATCTCCGGTCTTAAAATAAAGCTCGGCTTCTGAAGAAGACAAGGCCTGTTCACGATTCAGAAGATAATCCTGTTGTCCGACGGCGGCAGTTTGTTCTACGGTTTCTTCTCTGAATTTTTCGAACAGGGCATCCACCCTGCGATGATTCTCGTCCACATGGATATTCTCATTCCATTCCACACGGGCTATCAGTTCGTTCTGGTCAATTTCAGGCATGCGCTCTTTACCTATGAAGTAGAACATGAACACACATAACGGCACGGAAATGATGCAGAATACCACACTCGCAGTTTTGTGGGCGAATATGAAATCGACTCCGGCATCATAGAAACGGTCGAGTGTATGCTCCTTGATAGGATTATTGATGCGTATGCGTGAGAACCACGACTTGCGCATCCCGGTCCGGTAAACCAGCATATACAGTACCGGAAGCAGCATGATGCCTGTGAAATAAGAGACAAGCAGCCCGACCGTTACCGAAAAGGCCTGGTCGTAGAAGATGGCTCCGGCAATGCCACTCATGAAAATCAGCGGTACGAACACCGCTATCGTGGTCAAGGACGAACTAAGCATCGGAGTAATCACCTCACTGGTACCCGCAATACACGCACGCCTCAACGAATACCCCTGTTCACGGTATTGCGAGATATTCTCCGTCACAATGATGGAGCTGTCAATCATCATACCCAATGCCAGAATCAGTCCGGACAGAGATATGATATTCAGGGACATCTTGAACAGATAGAAAAAGAGGAAGCAGATAACGATGGAAACCACCATACTCAGTCCGATAATGAAAGGAGATTTGACATCTCCCAAGAAGAGCACGGCTACGATACAGATAAAAAGGAAACCCAATGAAAGATTCTGCTGCAGATTGGAGATGGTATAGTCCAGTAATTCAGTCTGGTTGCGGCTGATGCTGAACTCAATGTCCGGATATACGCTCTGAAAATAACTCATGGTGCCGCTAATCGCCTGCTTCATGTCGTCCATGTTCTCATCCGCCTGTTTGATGACGGCTAATGTCACCGCCCGCTTGCCATTACTTATGGACACTCCCTTCTCCTTGACAGAAACAACTCCTATCCGGCAGAATTCTTCCAGGCGGATGATGCGTCCCTCCTTGTTTATAAGGATGTTTTTCACATCATCCTCCGTACGCAGCAAAGTGGAAAACTTGATGTTATATTCGTAATAACCGTCACGTACAGTCATGCTGCCCGGTTCCACATTGTTTTGCGCAAGCGCATTCTCCACGTCTTGTATGGAAAGTCCAAGCACGGCAAGTTTGTTTTCGTCAGGCACTATCTGCAACTGGCGCTCTACCAGTCCGGTGATATCCACCATCGCCACTTCCGTCAGTTGTTCGATACGGCGTTTGATAACGCTTTCGGCAAACTCACACAGGTCAAGAAAGGCGCGTTTATCAGTCTGCCCGTAGGCACTGTCATTTTTCAGAGTCAAATTGAGGTAAAACACCGGAATATCAGTAGCACTTGCCTTCACCACTTTAGGACGTTCCGTATCCTTGGGCAGATAGTTCATGGCGGCGTCAATCTTTTCGTTCACCTCGATAAAGGCCAGGTCCGTGTTAGTGCCATAATCAAAACTCAAGCGGATAAGCCCCGCCCCGTCCCGCGTTTCACTATCCATATCTTTCAGGCGTGCCACTTGGATAAGCTGCTGTCTCAAAGGCTTCACCACAGTATTCTCCAACTCACGCGCGGAAGTGTTCTGAGCCGATATCTGCACCGTAATCTCCGGAATGGCAATGTCCGGCAACAAGGATACGGGCAGCGTGAAGTACGTCACCAGACCAACAATGAAACATGCGGTAAACGCCATCAGTACGGCAATGGGCCGCTGTACCAGAAACTTGACCATCCCCCTTTTAATTTTTAATTATCACCGGCGCTTCATGGGCCAAGTTCACATTCCCTGTCACAATAACCATGTCCCCTTCCTTCACGCCATCATCCGCCACTGTATAGCTCTCGGCATTTTCCAGTCCGGTGTGCACATAATTCCATTTCGCCTTTCCGTCCTCTAAAGTGAAAACCACTTGTTTGCCGGAGCGCAACACCACGGAACTTTTCGGAATAACCAGCTGCTCTCCAAGCGAACGATGCACATTGACACGGATATTCATACCGCTGAAAAGCTTGCCTTGCCCGTTTACAACGGCTTTCACCTTGACCATGCCCTTATCGTCTACCAAAGGATTTATCTCAGAAATGCGTCCTTCATACTTGGCGGAAGGATCAGCATAAGGAGTAACCACCACTTTATCACCACTCTTTATCAGGGGAAGTTCACTCTCCAATACGGTAAAATCGGCCTCCATACCTTGTATTCCGATTATTGTACAGAAAGCATCGGAAGTACCGGCAGCATTATAAGGTTTGGAAAACAGGTTGGCTACCACCCCGTCAAAAGGAGCAACCAATGTGGCGTGTTCTTCTTCGTATTTAGCCAGTTCATACTGGGAAAGACTTTGGTCGTAACCGCTCTTCACCCGCGCCAGTTGCATAATGTCATCAGGGACTTTAGCGGTATCATCCGCTACGTACCCCTGCCCGATCGGTACATCCTGTAACTCCAACTTGGATTTTTCCAAAGCATCCTTGGATTGTGCAGTCTTATTCTTTAGACGGAATTTATCCAGTTCCGCCAGCTTCTGCCCTTTGCGCACCCGGTCACCGTTCTTCACATAAATCTGTGCCACGATGCCGGAACTTTCAAAGCGTAAGTCAGCCATTCCTCCAGCCACTACCTTGCCATTGCTCACCAGCTCGTGGTTAAACGTCTGCCGTTTTAAAGTCACTACTGTCACTTCATTCTTTTCGTCCGGTAATACGGTAGTTACTCCTTCATCGGCAGCCTCTTCTTTTTTCGCACCGGAGCAAGCCGTCAGCATAAATAGCGCCAGACAGAGCAAAAGCCGGTAGTTCTGTGTCTTCATCATTCTATATCAGTTTTTCTGTTTTACACTTAGTGTATGCAAAATTAGTCGTTTTCCCCATACAAGCCGCCATATATATATGGACAAAACAAGACTGGTTACGAACCATTAATTTTCTAATTATCAATCAAGTATATTTTTGACCGTCTAGAAACAGGTGGACAAGAACATACTTTCTTCTTTATTTCGGAACCGTAATAATCACCACCGGATTAGAATCATCCGTTAGTTCTTTCAGTACCGAAAGTTTTTCGTTTTCCGCCGCTTCAGGGTTTTCCTCCATCCAGGTCATCACTTTTCCTGCATCCACAATCATCCCATATTCTCCCTGTGCGCTGTATGCTTTGGGGCGGAAGGCCATGAACCCGTTCAGGTCATCTTTGATGCCCTCCTTTTCAGCATACATCCGAGTGGTATTTGTTTTCCGGTCATAAATTCCGTTAAACGTTTCCGGTTCATCGGTATACAATCCGCGGATGCACTGGAAGAAAATAGTATTATCCGTCTCAAAAACACATCCCACTAATAAGCGTTTTTCATTATCTTTGGATTCTGTACGCGCTTCAGCTCCCCAATGCCATTTACCGGTGGAGAAGGCGATATAAGGTGTCAGAGTATTCCCTTCCACAGTATAAATGGTGTCATTGAAACTCTCTTTATAACGTATCTCATTGTCACTTTTCCATAAGAAGGGAATGCCTGCAATGCTTGCCGAGGCATCTCCGCTTTGAAATGTAGTCAGAATAATTCCCGCATTTCCCTGCCTTTTGACATTGATGCTGTTTATATCATCAATTCCCCTATCAGGCAGAACCGGAAGCAGGCTGGGCACCGTATCGATCTGTTCCCCCGCTTCGTTGAATAATAACAAAGCACGCCCGTTGTCACCCACGATATTGGCGTAATGACCTATTATCGAGGAATCCGTAAAGCAGAAATCACTTGGTGAATCGGGCGGAGTAGGTATTGTAACGCTGCCACGATAATTACCTTGCAGGTCATATTTTTGCAATTTGCCGGGTCTGCGCATAAAATAAAGCAAACCATTCGCATCATTATAAGTAGGCGCCGCAGTTGAATAGGCTTCCGGATCATCACCCAAATGTCCCACTTTACTCAGAAATTTACCGCTCTCTTTATCAAAGACCAAACAGGTCTGACGTGAAAAGACGACAATCTCCTCATCCAGCAACAATATATCCGGATTTCCACCTACCAGGCACGAATCGGTAGTTTCCAATGAAACATAGCGTACATCGCTTCCTAATTCCGAAAGTTTCAATTCGGCAGGCTTTTCCATAGCTCCTGCCACATCAATAGAACATAATTCGGTAGTCGACGATTGCGGAGTACCGATACAAGCTGCTGTCAGGCAAACCAAACCTACGGCATACAACCATTCTTTTTTCATGACTTCTTGTGTGTTTTTAGATTTAACATTCATAACATCTCCACAAATAAACTAATATTTTTAGTTTTCAAACTATATTTCATCGTTAAAGAAGTAAAAAGGGGGATTTAAAGACGTACTTGATATAGAAAAACTATCCACCATTCAATTCTTCGAAACATTCTACTCCTATTTCTAATGAGATAATTTATTTAGCTCAACAGTTGATCGGGTGAGTCACTTACTCAACTGATGTTGGTTATGAATAGAGCAGGTAATTATTACGCAGTTCAAGGCTGAAAGCCTTTCATCTTACAGCCCAGGGCAACGCCCTGGGAATTGAGTAATGTTTATCCCCGCGCCCTGTAAGGGCATAACAGCACACATCAGCTTTTGCCCTTACAGGGCGTAAGATTGTGGGGACGATTCATTCCCAGGGCGTTGCCCTGGGCTGTAAGATGAAAGCCTTTCAGGCTTAGGCTGCGCTAAATTATCATTTGATTCCTTTTTGCACCAGTTACGAGAAAGCTTCCGTTTCACTTCATAGGAACATTTGTTTCCTTATTGTGAGACATCAGTTTCTTAGGTGAGACACTTTTATTTCTCGCCTGAGAAACTATTGTTCCACAGGCAAGGCACTTTTGTTTCAAAAGGAAGAAACTAAATGAAACAAACAGAGGCACGACAAAGCATCAGTATCTCCCTTTTCAGCCACAAGAAAAGGCGTAATCTTATGACTACGCCTTTTCTCTTGCCAAGAGGTTTATTGTATTTGTCAATAGGCCAGCACAGACCACAAATCGCGTATTCGCTGCTCGGGATCCCACTTACCGTCGAACGTCCATCGGGCAGTGATACCGTAAAATGCCGGTGCACTCTCCGCCTGTTGCAGATTATTGTCCAACCAACCGCTATGACCTCCCTGACGATGACAACCATAATAATAAACACGCTGTCCCCACGGACAAGGATCGAGCACTTTGTCCGAATAAGCATAACCAATATTGCAGTCCAGAATCTGTTCCGACATCTGACAATTGATAATAAAGAACTGCGAGTCATGATGCCAACGTCCGAGAATAGTGGGTGATTGAGCATCAAAAGACGAATTAGTGATAACCAGTTTCTTACTCTTATCACCCCGACCGTCATGCCAGATCAGTGCACGGCCATCGCCGTAAAACCGGCAGCGAGTGGCATAACACCATCCGCGCGGACAAAGAAAATCCACTCCGGGACAACGCAGATAAAGATCGGCATGATAATACATTCCATTACCTTTCGGCGCCCAAAGTGAAAGTGCATCATTACCATCAGCCCATACATTGCAATTAATAACAATGGTACGTGTAGCACGTCCAAAGATAGACATCTGGTGGGTGGTAGTGTTCTCAACAGTAGTTCCATAATTGTTATATACTGTCAGACCGCTAATGACACAGTCATCGGCCCCCTCTTGCAGCACAATCACACCATTGCCTACAGGTTTTCCATGATATTGAGTGATGGTCCTTGTCTTAGCTGTCTCGGCCAAAACAATCACTGTACTGTCACGATTCTCACCTACCAATACAATGTTCGGACGGTCTATGATGACCTTTTGATTATAGTTACCTTTTAATATAAGAATCTTGAAAGGACTTGCCGGTGTCTCAGGTGCTTTCTCAATGGCATCCTGAATACTTTGTCCCGGCTTCACCACCACATCGAAAGCTGTACGATCCATCACCGGACGACGATACATTTCGATAATTCCCTTTTCATTAGCTCCTTTGGAATTCAGACTAACATTTACTTTGTGCTTCGGATCATATTTGGCAGCCCAGGTATCATACAGATTGAAAAGCTCGGCCGGACGAGTGTTATACCAGCTGTAACCATTGCGGCGTTCCACTCCGATTTCCTCCAATCGACGTCGTGGCAAACCGTCACGGTCGCAAACATAAGGTTCGCAATACTTCAAATCATAATAACGTGCCCATATCGGTCCGGCTTGCGGATCTTCCACAAGACGGGTATCCCGTACGCCATGCTTCCCTCCCGACCGTTCACATCGCAAACCGGTGAGTTTATACGTATCAAACCATTTCATAGCTCCGTGGACAGCCCGCTTAACACGTGCATCGGGTTTAGGCAACGCCATAAGCAAGCGCACGATGGCAGCACTCTCTGACGAGCAATACGAGGGCAACTCGTAGGCACGTGCCGATGCCGGTTTCAAGGTTTCCCGGTCGTGCTGCTGACACCATACCGTAAGCTGTCCATCAGTAACGATCTGTGTTGCCAGAATACATTCAATCCCTTTATCAAAAGCTTTCGACAGCCGTTGACGCATTGCCTTGTCGGTGAGGTCACCATCATAAGGAAATTCAGCAGTCATAATGTCATGCAGTATTTCCAGTGTATTCACTATCGCATCATCATTAAAAGTAATATGTAGCTGGTATCCGCGCATTTCCGGCCAGAATTGCGGCCATCCGCCATTTTCATACTGACCGCTCAGAAGATACTCCACCGCCAGACGGAAGGCGTCACGGTAGCGCACATCCTTTGTTTGCCTGTATAAACGAGCCAGATAAATCATCTGCATGGTGGTCGCATTGTTATCAATTGTCGAATCGTCACGGCGTAACTTCTCCTTTAAGATTTGCGCTAATTCCTCATTGCTCATCTTCTGAGTCATATCGATATTCTTCGGCCAACCACCGGTACAACGCTGAAACGCCAGCACCTGATTGCCTATGCGACGTGCTTCTTCAGTCTTGAAAAATTCATTGTTTGTTTCGCGTAAAACATTGCGTCTTGGCATTTGCTGTGCCATTGCCGAAGAGAATGCCATCAGACAACACAGCAAAATAACGGCAGCATGTGCCTTTCTGAAAATAAAAATCTGCTTCATAATCCCTGTTTTTATTTTGTTAGATAATTCTTTCATGTACTTAATCAAACAGAATGTTTTTCATTCAAGTTCCATCGTAAAGCAAAATAAGGCATTTCATAAAACATCGAATTATAATATTCAGCTTTTCCTTTATAAATTCTGAACATAGAGTATTCTTTTTATAATTTCAGGTTTAATCATTGCAATAAATCATCAGTTTATTGGTATCTGATATCTTTTCCCGATATTTGTATGACAGAAAAGTACAGATACTATGTTAAAGCAGGTCATCACCATACTACTCTATTTATTCACCCCTATGTTGTTCGGACAAAGTCTGATCAATATGAAGCACTATTCAGTGCAAGACGGATTGTCTCAAAAAAGCGTCCATAATTTTATCCAGGATGATAATGGCTATATATGGATGTCTACCTGGAACGGATTGGAACGTTTCGACGGTTACTCATTCTATAATTATAAAACCTACCCGGAAAGTCCTATCCGCATAAGCAATCATCGCTTTACCAAAATCAAAAAAAGTTCATTGAATAACATCTGGTGCCTGACTTATGATAAACGCTGTTACTTATTCAATACCCGGACATATGAATACCAGAACCCTTTCCTTTTCAACAAAAGCCTCACCAATTCAGTTAACAAATTGTATGTATTGGGAAATGGGATTACCTGGGCCGTCGGTATACAGAATGAGTTGTACCGCATAGATGAAAATAAGTTTCCGGCGACGGAGTCCGTCGAGTTATATTCCGGAAGAAATGAAAGAGACACCATTTATGGCATTACCCAAGATAAGGAGGGGGATGAATGGATTCTGACTAACAAAGGCGCTCTTATTGTAGGTCAGAAAAGCATATCTAATCAAATGCCTTTCGAATTTATGGTGGAAGTTCCCGGTGGAATTTACCTGGCCACTTCCAAGGGCTTCTTCACCCGGTATGATACTCAAAGCCAGGATGTATTGCCATGTGTTCCCGAACAACCGATATCAGAGATCACAGGATTAAAAAGTTTAGCGGATAATAAAATTGTAATTCTGCAGAATAGGAGCATTATACTTTACGATCCGGTAAATGAAAAATTCACAGTCCATGAAATGCCCATAGAAATAGATTCAGACGTATTTGAAGACAAAAAAGGGAATCTATGGCTACTGGGTGCCAACGATGGAGTAATCCTATTAGATAAGGAGAATGAAACTGCCACTTTATTGAATTATCCCAGATACCCGGAAGTCCCTTTCTATAAACCTTGTACTTTTGTGCATGAAGACGAATATGGTTGTATCTGGCTCAAACCCGCAGGAGGTGAGTTATGCTTTTACAATCCGGTAAACCGTTGCTTAGAGCAGGCATCCACTTATGAAATGGGAATGCGGAAGCCTGTTTCATTCCAGGCCTTCAGTTATATTATCGACCGTCATCAGAATCTGTGGTATACCAAAGGAGATGGGTTTGGATACCTATCATTCCACCGGAAGAAATTCGAATATAGATTCGACAGCCATAAAGAAGCACGTGCTTTGATGGAAGATCATCAGAAGCGCTTGTGGGTGGGGTGGAAACGCAATCACAAAAAGCAATCGAGCAACGTATGTCTCTACGATCCGTCGGGACAATGGATTGGAAATCTTTCAAGGGAGGGTAAAATAGTACCTGATTCTACCGTTACCTTCAATATAGATGTATATTGCATCTACGAAGATAAAGAACACAACATCTGGTTGGGAACCAAAGACAACGGGCTTTATCTATTGCGTCACGAAAGAGACAACAGTTACCGGATTACCCATCATCTATCGGATAAAAACAATCCGTATAGTATATCCTCCAATTCCATCTACTCCATTTTGCAAGACTCAACAGGACGTATATGGATAGGAACTTTTGGAGGAGGCCTCAACCTGGTAGAGCATTTACCGGAAAATGCCGGTCCGCGTTTCATTCACTCCGGAAATGTTCTCAATAACTACCCGATTCATGTATGTGAGAAAGTACGTTGCCTGTACGAGGCGGATAATGGAGTTATCCTGATTGGAACCACAGGAGGGCTGCTCTCTTGCGCCTCTGATTTTACAAGACCGGAAGCCATCCGCTTTTACCATAACGTTTGTGAGGAACGTTATTCCAGTTTGAGCAACAATGACGTACTGAATATTATCCAAACCCATAATGGCAAATTATTGGTCATAACGCTGAGCGGAGGAATTAATCTGTTGGATGACAGTAGCAGACTATCCGAAAAGCTGGCTTTCAAACATTATAACGCGACGAATGGGCAAGTCCCCGATTTATCCCTTTCAGCAATCGAAGATTCCGAAGGCAATCTATGGATTGCTTCTGAGAATAAATTATCAAAATTGGATGCCGATATGAATCTGCTGGAAGAGTACAACGATCAGATACAAATGGCTGAGACAAAGCCCGTTTTATGTTCTTCCGGGAAGTTAATATTCGGTTCGGAATTCGGTGCATTATGTGTTACTCCCAAAGACTTGTATAAGAGTGATTTTGTACCTCCCATCGTATTCTCGCATTTGGATATTTATCTAAATAACACATCCCGCCGGCAAGAAGTGTTCAATAGTAAAGAAATACAATCCTTAAAGGCAGACGAACGGAACTTCACCATTACATTCGCCGCTCTGGATTACGTAAACTCTCCGGCCATAAAATATGCATACCGCATTCAGGGATTGAATGACCAGTGGATTGAATTGGGAAACAGTCATTCAGCCAGTCTGGTAAATATACCGGCAGGCGATTATCTGTTTCAGGTAAAATCGACTAACGGGGATGGAGTATGGGTAGATAACGTAACTTCTTTACCCATACATATCGAACCCACCTTTTTCGAAACAATCTGGGCGATATTGCTCTACATTGTCATAGGTATTGCTGTACTGCTCATCGTAATATATATCGTAATCCGCATCACTAATTTACAGCGCAGAGTAGATTTCGAACAACAGCTTTCCAATCTGAAGCTACGTTTTTTCACTGATATTTCTCACGAGCTTCGCACTCCACTTACACTGATAGCCAGTCCGATAGATGAAGTCATCAGTAATGAGAAACTATCCGACGCAGGTGTGGAGAACATGCAGGTTGCCAAAAGAAATACAGACAGGATGCTACGGCTAATCAATCAGATACTGGATTTTCGTAAAATACAGAATGATAAGATGAAAGTGATGGTAGAACAGTTGGATGTGATTCCTTTGATAATGAAAATCTATGAGAATTTCACTTCCATGGCCCACAAACGACATATAGAATTCCAGTTACACTGCAATCTCAATTCTTTCGTGATGTACACAGATGTGGATAAACTGGAGAAGATTCTCTTTAATCTGTTATCCAATGCATTCAAATATACATCCAATGAGAAAAGGATAATCTTATCCGTAACCGGCGAAAAAGATCATCTGTACTTACAGGTAAAAGATGAAGGACGTGGTATCAATGCCCAAAAGATCAATCAACTGTTCACTCGTTTTGAAACTTTAGACGAGGCTGATCCGAACCTCTCGACAGGCATCGGACTGTCTCTGGTGAAAGAATTGCTGAACCTGCTGCATGGCACCATTAAAGTAGACAGTAAATTAGGCGAAGGCAGTACCTTTTCCGTCAGGTTGCCAGGAAACTATGAGACCTTCAGTGCAGACAGCAATGTAGAATTCATCCTGAATGACAGTGAGAATTCTGAATTGCAGAGAGAGAATGACGGAAACCTCATGGAAGATGAAGATAAAGAAACCCGGATTCTGATTATTGAAGATAATGAAGAACTACGTCATTTTATATGCAATGTGCTAAGCAAAGATTATGTGGTTTTTGAAGCGGAAAATGGGAAGCAAGGATTAGATAAAGCCCTGGCTGAAATGCCGGATATCGTCATCAGTGATATTATGATGCCCGAAATGAATGGAATAGAGTTCCTGAAAAGAGTAAAAGCAAACAGCAATATCTGTCATATCCCCGTTATTCTATTATCAGCCAAGTCTTCATTAAGCGATCAGATTCAGGGATTGGAGTATGGTGCGGACGAATATATTACCAAACCTTTCAGTTCCACCTATCTGAAAGCGAAAGTAGACTCCCTGCTCAAGCAGCGGCAAATGCTATATGATTATTACACCTCTAAAATAAAGAGAGAAAAAATAACGAATCTAACAGACCAGATAGAATCTGTCACTCCCCAGGTGACTCATTTTGATGATGACTTTATCCGGAACATACTTCAGAGTGTAGAAGAAAACATTCATAATCTTGACTTCAAGATAGACGACCTGGCTGAAGCTATGGGAATGAGCCGTACTGTATTTTATCGGAAGATGAAATCTCTGATGGGAGTTTCACCTGTGGACTTCATGAAAAGTATGCGCATAAAACGGGCCGTTCAGTTATTGGAACAAAATCAATATACAGTTTCCGAAGTGGGATATATGAGTGGATTTGCAACTCCCCAGTATTTCAGCAAAGTGTTTAAAGAGACCATGAATTGTACTCCCAAAGAATATAAGTTGAAAAAACATGCTGATGAACTGAAATTGTAACGAATCGCACAGATATTATAAAACGGAGTTGAGAGGATGGCCTATATTTGCACTCTATATAATTTTCCAAAGAACTACTAAATTAGGAGATAACAATGATGAAACCTTTGTTTGTTATGCTGGCTGTACTGCCTTTTCTGTCGGCCTGCAACCAACCTGAATCACCAAATGCCGAACTGTTTCCGGCTGCCGGTGCAAAAAATGTAAATCCGGATACCCATCTGGTACTGACTTTCGCGGACACCCCCATAGTAGGTGACTCCGGAATGATACGCATTTATGATGCGATGTCACACCAGATAGTGGACAGCCTGGATCTGAGTATTCCTCCCGGACCTACCGAAAGTCGTACGTATGGACCGGAATGTGATTACACCAAGATACCTTACGACTATACACGCACCCACATGCCTACCAACAGGGATACCCGCCCTGGCACCCCTTCAGGTACGGCAGAGCCTACCCCACCCGATTACCAGCTGAACATCATCGGTGGATTTACAGATGCGTTTCATTTCCATCCCATCATCGTGCGCGATTCGACGGCAACCATCTATCTGCACAACAATATGCTCGACTATAACCATAGTTATTATGTCACCATAGACGAAGGTGTTCTGACTTTACCCGACCACAGTTTCCACGGTATCAGTAAAGAGCATAACTGGAGTTTCAAAACTAAAGACTCCGCTCCCACTTCTAAAGACACACTGATTGTAGATGCAACCGGACAAGGTGATTTCAACACCGTGCAAGGAGCACTCGACTTTATTCCCGATTTCAGTCAGAAACAAACCGTAATTCTGATACAAGCCGGCGACTACGAAGAACTGGTATATGCCCGGAACAAAACAAATGTAAAGATTAAAGGTGCAGGAATGGAGCGGACCCGGGTACACTATGCCAATAACGAAGTTTTCAATCCTCATCCCCTGACAGTGAAAACCAACGAATGGCCGGGCACATTCCCGTCCAGAAGAGCCGCTTTCATGCTGGATAATTGCAGCGACATCCAGCTGGAAGACCTGACCATAGCTACCGATCTGCATGGACAAGCTGAAGGTCTGCTGCTGAACGGTGAACGTATTGCCCTCTACAGTGTACACATCATCGGTTCCGGAGATGCATTGCAAGCAAACGGAACAATCTATATGGAGTCGTGTGAGCTGGACGGAGGTGGTGACACCATCCTGGGACGTGGCAGTCTGTTTGCCTACCGCAGTAACTTCCGCAACGACGGAGGCCCATTCTCCTGGGTAAGAAACACAGCGGGAAATCATGGTGATATCTTTGTAGAATGTACTTTTGCCGCCCCCGACGGGAAGAAGGCCGACTACGGACGCACCAAGAGTAATCACGGAACCGCTTACCCGGACGCAGAGTTTGTGGTAATCAACTGTAAGGTGAAAAACATTATCCCACAAGGGTGGAGTGCTATTGGTGAGAAAAGTTCCCGGATGTATGAGTTCAACACTTGCGATATGGAAACAGGCAAACCGGTGGATGTATCACAACGCCATGCTTATTCACGCCAACTGGATGCGCAAAAAGACGCAGCCCTCATTGCGGATTATATGAATCCGGCGTTTGTATTGAAAGGATGGAAGCCTTTCAGTTATTTGAAATAGCGAGCGCATCGCGCAATAGTAAGGCAGAAGCCTTCTCTAAAAGACGAATCACTTATACCTATTATATAATATGAACCGAAAATCCCTGCTATTCATCGCGGGAGCAGCCCTGAACATTTTCATCGGCTCCTCTCAGGAAAGAGTAAACCTCGACTTGTCCTCCCAACCGTGGAACATCACCTTAGACCGTGCAGCTGCCTGGCAGAATGATGAGTTATATCTTCCACCGGTAGATATCAAAGCATTGCCTGCAAACACTCCGACAGGGGGCTGGCAATTACTGAAACATCCCGATAAAACAGGTATCAATCTGCCTGCCACAGTAGAAGAGCACCTGTGGGGATGGAACGGACAGACATTCGGAGTGACAGGAAACTATACGGGAGTTTCCTGGTTTGAAACAGAAGTAGACATTCCTGCCGAATGGAAAGACAGGCGGATTGCAATGAATATCGGCTCCGTAAGGTTCCGTGCTGAAATATTTGTCAACCATCAACTGGCAGGATATGATTTAGTGAACAGTACTCCTTTCTCCATCGACATCACTCCTTTTATAGAACCAGGCAAGAAGAATGTAATCACTTTCCGGATTACAGATCCTAACGGGAACTTCAATTGGAAAGACTCGCAGGTTTATACCTGGGGAGTATATCGCACCAATCCCTCACACGGCTTCGGTGGCATTACGGGAAAAGTGGAACTGGAAGCTACCAGAAAGCTTTATGTGAAAGATGTATTTATCAAAAACCAACCGGAACCGCATACCATTGAAGTAGAAGTCAGGGCAGCCAATGAAACCGGAGCTTCTGTCACAAACAAGGAACTATGTCTGGAAATCAAGGAACATCCCAACGGACAGACTGTATATCGCAAGAATATCCGCCTGGAATCGCTGAAAGAAGGTGAGAACCTGCAAACTTATCAAATCAAAGTGCCCAATACGCACTTATGGAGTGTGGACTCGCCCCGTCTCTATGACCTGAAAATTTCTCTGAACGACGATGCAGTAACTGAGCGTTTCGGTTTCCGTTGGTTCGAAATAAAAGATATAAAAGGAGACCGGCAATTCTTCCTGAACGGCAAACGAATCGTATTACGGACAGCTATCTCGTGGGGATTCTGGCCTTATAATGGTATCACTCCTTCCGATGAACTGGCCAAACGGCAAATTACGATTGCCAAAGAACTGGGATTGAACATGCTGAACTTTCACCGGAATATCGGGCAAACCAACATTCTGGACTATGCTGATGAATTGGGATTGCTCTATTTTGAAGAACCCGGAGGTAATCAGTACCCCATCAAAAACTTCAATGACAACGACAAGCAAAGTAATTTCTATTTTGCCTACCGCAACGAGAAACTGGCACGCATGGTGAAGCGAGACCGTAACCATCCGTCACTCATCATCTACAATCTGCATAATGAACGTGGCGCTTATCCCCAGACTCAAGATTATGACCAGATGCGCATGGCACATGCTTTGGACCCTACCCGCATCCTGACTTATAATTCAAGCAACGGAGAAAATCCGGCAGAGGAACACAACACGCGTTTCAAACTGCATCTGATGCCTTATGACACTACCTTCTACGACTATGGATGGTATGACCGGCATCATGCAGGCGGTCCCGGATGCTATCATGACAACTTATATCTGGGTAAAGATAACTATCACCGTTTCTCCGATCATAAGAAAGAAATTGTATACTGGGGTGAAGACGGGGCAATCGGTACTCCTCCACGCCTGCAACTCATCCGCGAAGATATCCTGAAAAGCGGCAAGATGAATAGTTGGGAAGCGGACGATTATCTGCAATGGTATGACGCCTACGACCGTTTTCTGAAAGAGAAAGGGTTCGACAAAGCTTTCCCCACAGTGGATGACCTGACGCGTTCCATGGGAAATGTTTCTTTCTATTATCAGGGAAGGATCATAGAGAATATCCGGATCAGTAATACAGTAGATGCGTATGCCGTAAATGGTTAGGAAAGTATGAAACTTGAGAATCATTCGGGTATCGTCGACAATTACCGTTTCCCGAAAGGAGATCCGGAAGTCATGGCCCGCTACAATGCTCCTCTTTATCTGGCTGTCAAAATGAACCGCAAGGTAGTGAGTACAGGAGATACAACGTTGGTGGACACTTACATTGTGAACGAAAAGAATCTGAAAGGTTCTTATATACTGAATCTGGTAGCCAAAGATGAAAGTGGAAACGTAGTGGCCAGTCATAAGGAACGGGTGACAGTGAAAGGTGGAAATGACTACGGTCAATGCCTGCAAAGCGGTTGGACATTTATACCGAAGAGTAAAGGTTATACCCGTATAGAGGCTTCCTTACTGAAAGGTAAAACAGAATTGGTAAAGGGAGATGATCTGTTGTTTGCGGTTGAACTGGATACGAAAGGCATCACAACACAGGGCAGTGTAGCCGATACGACGGGAGCTCTGGTAAACTTCTTACGTGGTGTCGGCATGGAGGTTCCAGTTTACAAAGGTGGCACCCCTGAAGGAGATTATCTGCTGGTCGGCGCTTATGAACCTACGCAATGGGGCAGTGGCATGAGCGACATCATGGAATGGGTATATAAAGGACATACTCTGATTATTGTAGACAATCCGGAACGTTGGGCAGAATTCCTGGCAGATAAAGAGGTACTGGACTATCGTGGTTCGAAGATTCTGGGTAAATCATGGTATGGAGGTAATTTCTTCAACCGGGAGCATCCTATCTTTATGAACCTGCCGGCAAATAGTGCTTTCAACTGGGAATATCAATGCTTTGCCACGTACAACCGGCGTCGTATCGGTTTGCGGTGTTTCAATGGTGAGACACTTGTAGGCTGTGTTTCCGACCATAAGAAAGAGGTATATTCAGCCTTACAGGTGATACCGGCAGGAAGTGGAAAAGTAATTATCACTACGCTGGATATCCCTGCCTGTATCAAAGGAATCAAGGAGTATACCGCACCTGTCGATTTGGATGGTATGAATGAATCTATGAATACATTCAATACGAAAAGTGAAAACCGGGCTAATGTGGTAGGACAACAGTTGCTACTGAATCTATTGAAGGAAGTTTATAGATAAGAGTATTCAGAAGACAAGAAGCTAAATAAAAAGAAAGAAAGCTCTGAAATAATCAGAGCTTTCATTCTTTTAGTGGAGCTGGAGGGAATCGAACCCTCGTCCAAACGAGGAAATCATAAGCTTTCTACATGCTTATCTTTGCCTAAGTTTTCGAGCAACGGCAGAACCAAAGCCATCAACCATTGCCTTATCCTTTAAAGTTTCATTCTCGCCTCAAGGCCGACAAGAACTATCCCCGATGTAACTGCACCACTGGATCGGAATGCTTCGGAGCAACAGCTTCCGAGTGATGTCTCGTCCCAGCACCTGGTGCCGGGATTAAGCTCAATCTACTATGATTCGATTAAGCAGCAAGAGCGTATTGTCTTTCGCCAGATAAAATTTTGAAGACTGAGATTAAAGTGCAAATCAACGACGCACTGCATGCTTACTTACTATTTCTACCCGCTGTCAAATCCAGTCAACCCCAGAATACATACGGTTTTTAGAAATCGTGGGGCAAAGATAAGAATTCTTTTGTTACTGTACAAAAGAATAGTGTGATTGCTTAGTCCGGATTAATAAACCTTATCTTTTTATAAGATCAAAAACTGTCTTACATCACCATACGTACAATAAAAGCCAGTACTCCGGACGATTTTGCCTTTCTTTTTCCCACATAACCCGTACCTTTGGCAACAGAAGATAATATACACGAAAATATAAATATCATGAAGAAACTTATTGCAATGACACTACTGCTCGGAGGCAGTACTCTGCTCTGCGCACAAAAGACCGTGAAGATACCGGCTGTGTACAAACCCGTCAAAAACGAGATGTACAAAAAAGGCTGGATTGATTTCAACAAAAACGGAGTGAAAGATGTGTACGAAGACCCTAATGCCACGCTGGATGCACGTATCGAAGATCTACTCAGCCAGATGACACTGGAAGAAAAGACATGCCAGATGGTAACCCTCTACGGTTACAAACGTGTGCTAAAGGACGACCTCCCCACCCCCGAATGGAAACAGATGCTTTGGAAAGACGGCATCGGTGCCATCGACGAACACTTGAACGGTTTTCAGCAATGGGGACTTCCCCCATCGGATAATCCCTATGTATGGCCGGCATCCCGCCATGCCTGGGCACTGAACGAAGTGCAACGCTTCTTCATCGAAGAGACGCGTCTCGGCATCCCCGTAGATTTTACGAACGAAGGTATCCGAGGAGTAGAAAGTTACCGTGCCACCAATTTCCCCACGCAACTGGGATTGGGACATACCTGGAACCGCGAACTGATACGCCAGATTGGACTAATCACCGGACGGGAGGCCCGTATGCTGGGATATACCAATGTGTATGCCCCCATCCTCGACGTCGGTCGTGACCAGCGCTGGGGACGCTATGAAGAAGTATATGGTGAATCTCCTTACCTCGTTGCCGAACTGGGTATTGAAATGGTACACGGCATGCAACATAACCATCAGGTAGCAGCAACCGGAAAACATTTCGTTGCTTACAGTAACAACAAGGGCGCCCGCGAAGGTATGGCACGTGTAGACCCGCAAATGTCACCGCGCGAAGTGGAAATGATACATGTCTACCCCTTCAAACGAGTAATAAAGGAAGCGGGACTATTGGGAGTGATGAGTTCGTACAATGATTACGACGGTGTCCCCATACAAGGCAGTTATTATTGGCTGACTACACGCCTGCGTGGCGAAATGGGATTCCGGGGGTATGTGGTTTCGGACAGTGATGCCGTTGAATATCTCTATACCAAACACAGCACCGCCAAAGATATGAAAGAAGCCGTGCGCCAAAGTGTAGAAGCCGGCCTGAATGTACGTTGCACCTTCCGGTCACCGGATTCATATGTATTGCCTTTGCGCGAATTGGTAAAGGAGGGCGGACTAAGCGAAGAAGTTATTAACGACCGTGTACGTGACATTCTGCGTGTAAAATTCCTCGTAGGGCTGTTCGACGCTCCCTATCAGACTGACCTTGCAGGAGCTGATAAAGAAGTAGAGAAAGCTGAGAATGAAGCCTTTGCACTGCAAGCCTCACGCGAGAGCCTCGTCTTGTTGAAGAATGAAAACAACGTGTTGCCATTGGACATCCACAACGTGAAGAAAATAGCAGTCTGCGGCCCCAATGCGGACGAAAAGGGATATGCACTGACACACTACGGTCCTTTGGCAGTAGAAGTAACCACAGTGCTGGAAGGCATTCGTCAAAAATCCGAAGGTAAAGCGGAAGTGCTCTACACCAAAGGCTGTGACCTTGTAGATGCCAATTGGCCGAAAAGCGAACTTATCGACTATCCGATGACAGATAGCGAACAAGCTGAAATCAATAAAGCAGTAGAAAACGCACGCCAGGCAGATGTAGCCGTGGTGGTATTAGGAGGCGGACAACGCACCTGCGGTGAGAATAAGTCACGCAGCAGTCTCGACCTTCCGGGACGGCAACTGAAACTTCTCCAAGCTGTGCAGGCAACAGGTAAGCCCGTCGTGCTGGTATTGATTAACGGCCGTCCGCTTTCCATCAATTGGGCGGATAAGTTTGTTCCCGCCATTCTGGAAACCTGGTATCCGGGCTCTAAAGGTGGTACGGCAGTGGCCGATGTACTCTTCGGAGATTACAATCCGGGCGGAAAGCTGACTGTTACCTTCCCTAAAAGTGTGGGACAAATCCCTTTCAATTTCCCTTGCAAACCTTCTTCGCAGATTGACGGAGGAAAGAATCCGGGACCGGATGGAAATATGTCACGTGTCAACGGTGCACTTTATCCCTTCGGTTACGGTCTGAGTTATACCACCTTCGAGTATTCCGATATTGAAATCAGCCCGAAAGTGATGACTGCCAATCAGAAAGCAACCGTGCGCTGCAAAGTTACCAATACCGGAAAGCGGGTAGGCGATGAAGTAGTGCAACTCTATATCCGCGATATGTTAAGCAGCGTCACCACTTACGAAAAGAACCTTGCAGGGTTCGAGCGTGTCCATCTGCAACCGGGAGAGACGAAAGAAATCACCTTCACCCTCGACCGCAAACACCTGGAACTACTGGACAAACACATGGAATGGGTGGTAGAGCCCGGAGACTTCAGCGTCATGGTAGGCGCCTCTTCCGAAGACATCCGCCTGAATGGAATGTTGACAGTAGAAGACCCGAACGCTCCTGTACAAACGCAAACCCAAACAGACAGTCCCGTGACTGCCAGCACCAATCCGGAAAGCGTAATGAACGTACTTGATAAAAAAATGAATACTGTTTGGGAGGGAAATAAAGGAGATTATATTACCTTTGCCTTAAAGAACGGCTCCAAGGTAGATGGTGTTTCCATTGCATTCAGCAGAAGCAACGGTCTGCCGGCAGAGTTTGAGATACAGCTTTCGGGCGGTGGCGGACAGTTCCTGACGGTTTATTCGGGCACAGTCAGCGAGTACGGCAAGCTGATTTCATACACGTTCAAGGGAACTACTGCCAGCGACTTGCGCATCGTGCTGAACGATGACCGCGTAGGGGTGGCGGAAGTGAAACTGGAATAATATAAAGATATCATGAGAAAACTTCTTTTCTTTATGCTTGGATTAGCTATGGTAGCGTGTTCCCCCCGTAAGGCGGGAAACGTAAACAATGAAAGTGATGAACTCACCATGCTGGTGGGTACGTATACCGACGGAAACAGTAAAGGTATCTACACTTTCCGCTTCAATCAGTCAACAGGTATGGCAGCGGCACTCAGTTCCATTGAAGTGCTCAATCCTTCTTATCTCGTTCCTTCCGAAGACGGGAAGTTCGTCTATGCCGTCAGCGAAATGAACGATACGACGGCAGCGCTCAATGCTTTCTCCTTCGACAAAGAGACAGGGAAACTCCGCCTGTTGAACCGCCAGCCTACTATGGGCGCTGACCCATGCTACGTTTCCACCAACGGAAAAGAAGTGCTTACAGCCAACTATAGCGGCGGAAGCATGTCCGTCTTCCCGCTGAAAAAAGACGGTTCACTGGAACCTGCCGACACCCTCTTCGAAGGTAGCACTGGTGGACCGGATGCCGACAGGCAAGCAACGCCCCACGTGCATTGTGCCGTCTTCTCTCCTGATGGGAACTATATCTTCGCCACCGATTTCAGTGCCGACCGTATCTTGCGCTTTGTCATGCATCCGAAGAGCATCATCCCCCACCCTTCTGCCGAAGCCATCGAAGTGGATTCCAATTCCGGCCCGCGCCATCTGACATTCAGTCCCAACGGAAAGTATGCCTACCTCATCAGCGAGTTATCCGGCAACATCACCGCTTTCAGCTATCTGGACGGAAAGTTAGAAAAGATACAGACCATCGCCGCCGACACGCTCCGTGCACGTGGCAGCGCAGACATACACCTCAGTCCCGACGGTAGATACCTCTATGCCAGCAATCGCCTGAAAGGTGACGGCATTGCCATCTTTGAAGTAATCCCCGAAACCGGCATGCTGGCAAAGGTAGGATACCAACTGACAGGCATCCATCCGCGAAACTTCATCATCACACCGAACGGGAAGTATCTGTTAACCGCCTGCCGGGACAGTCACGTGATTCAAGTATTCCAACGTGATTCTGTCACAGGACTGTTATCGGATATACATCAGGACATCAAAGTGGATAAGCCTGTTTGCATCCAATTCGTAAAATAACCGGGCAAAAGCTTGGCTTCCGGTATTTAATATCGTATATTTGTCAACGTAATCCTGATTTAGATTCGGATTTATAGATACTAACAGAGAGGAGCTTTTGGCTTCTCTCTGTTTTTTTATATCCCATAGCTTCGGGAAGAAAAAACATTGCTTTTGAGACAAAAAACATCATTTCTTGAGGCAAAACATACCATCTATTGAGATAAAACATACCATCTATCGGGACGAAACATACCATCTATTGAGACAAAACACACTATCTATTGAGACGAAAAGCACCGGCAACTCCCTGATTCCGGTTATTCTGTTAATATTCCGTAATTCTACTCTTGACAAAAATAACTTCATTAACTTTGTCCCTTAACTGAAATCGTTTTAACAACGCGACTTATGAAGAAAAAGAATATAGTATTGCTTTCAGCCCTGTTATTCTCCGTGACTGCCGTGGCACAAACGGAAGTGACTGCGGGTGTCACTCGTGGCAAAGACTATGGAGTGACTTATGTACTGCCTAAAACCGAAATTGAACTCACCGTACAAGTAACCAAGAATACCTATACTCCCGGAGAGTTTTCGAAGTATGCTGACCGTTACCTGCGGTTGAACAACGTCTCTTCCGAACCGGAAACCTATTGGACACTGGATAAGATACAGACGGAAGTTATCGGCGTACCCGACAAAGAGAATGTATACTTCGTGAAGATGAAGGATAAAACCGTAGCCCCTCTCATCGAATTGAGCAAGGATGGCATCGTCTACTCCATCAATATGCCATTGGGCAGCGGACAGAAAAAAGCAGTTCCGGTGCAGCCCAAAGCTACAAATAATACGCCTAACGTCAATCCCCGTGATTTCCTGACAGAAGAAATTCTGATGGCAAACTCTACGGCAAAGATGGCGGAACTGGTAGCTAAAGAAATCTACAACATTCGTGAAAGCAAAAACGCCCTGTTGCGTGGCGAAGCGGACAACATGCCCAAAGACGGCGCACAACTGAAACTCATGCTCGACAACCTGACTTTGCAGGAGCGTGCCATGACAGAGATGTTTGCCGGTAAAGTCACTACCGAAGATAAAACATACACCATCCGCATTGTCCCTAAAGAAATGAATCATGAAGTTGCTTTCCGTTTCTCAAAGAAGTTGGGAGTGGTAGCCAATCATGACTTGGCAGGCGAACCGGTCTACATCACCATAACCGACCTTAAAAGCATCAATGTCCCTCCTGCCGATAACTCTAAAAAACAAGTGGACGGCGTTGCCTACAATGTGCCGGGCAGGGCAAAAGTGACTTTGAATTACCAAAACGAAGAATTGTATAACGCAGAAATTCCTGTTACCCAATTTGGTGTAGTCGAGTACCTTGCTCCCGTCCTATTCAACAAGAATTCTACAATCAAAGTACTGTTCAACCCCGATACAGGAGGCTTGGTAAAAGTGGATACGGAATCCAATTAGAAGTTTAAAATTAAAAATTAAAGGCTGCGCAATGAATTCTGTTTCATTGCGCAGCCTTTAATTTTTAATTTTTAATTTAATAAGCTCATCCTTTTGCAGTTGCATCACATAAGTCGTGACCCGTGAAGCATAATCCTCATCAGGATGAAAATGTTCGGCAAGCAGTGAGATAATCTCCTGCACCGTGCGCTGTCCGTCAATTAGGTTCCAGACAGCACTGCCATGTTCTTCAAGACGGACATGAATATCGGGAGACATACCTTTGGGCAACAAGAACCGACGCATCCATTCATACTTGAACCGGGGATAGGAGATGACGACGCAATCCCCTTCCCATTCAGTTATAACATGGCTACCACGAACCGGAATAGCTTCCAACAGATTGACTTTTCCCTCAGATCTTCCCATACTTATATCCGTCTCTATTTATTATGACTGAATATTAGGTTCTTCCAGCCGATAACCATACTTCTTGTCCGCCCTCTTCAATAAAAAGGCTACCAGAAGAGATAAGCAGGCAATACCTGTAAAGATACACATCGGTATCGTATAATCGTACAGATTCGTTCCATCATCCTTCTTACCTACGATACAATAGACGTCAAGCACTTTACCAATCAAAGTAGGAATACCCCACAGACCTATATTTTGAATAAAGAATATCAACGCATATGCCGTACCTAACTGGCTCACCGGAAATATCTTGGCAACAGCAGGCCACATAGCAGATGGAACCAGCGAAAAGGCGATACCCAAAATAATCATCAGTGCAATAGCCACCAGCCAATAGTTAATGGCAGGAATAGCATAAATAAAATGCACACCGATCAACATTGCAGCTCCCAATATCATGATAGAAGCCGACTTGCCACGCTTATCGATAAATCCACCGAATACCGGAGTCAGAATCAATGCACCCAAAGCCGGTAGTCCGGCAAAAGTCCCCGCCACATTTTCATTAATGCCATATTTGATAATCATCAATTCGGAAGCAAACTTCTGGAAAGGGAATACGCAAGAATAGAATAATACGCATAACAAAGCTATGAGCCAGAATCCCGGATTAACCAATATATTCTTCACGTCCTTGAAAGAGAACTTTTCTTCCTCTCCTTCCGTACCGGCGGCTATGGCTTCCGCTTCCATCTGCTTATCCAGCTTCTTGTCCATCACTGAGAAAATAAAGAAGGCTATCAGGCCGCCTACCAGCAATATCAATCCCAATAATACCGGAGAAGAAAGTCCCAAAGCACGCGCCATAGGAATAGCTACTGCATAACCGGCTTGCGAACCGATACGTGCCAACGCCACCTGCACTCCCATAGCTGTTGCCAACTCTTTTCCTCTAAACCACTTAGCGATAATCTTAGAGACCGTGATACCGGCAACCTCCGCACCTACACCAAAGATGGAGTAACCTGCAAAAGCCACGAATACACCCGTTTTATAACCGAATATCTCATTCACTCCAAAAAGTGTCGCGTCTGCACCCGCAAGCCCTGTCATGGCATAGTATTCGAGTGCCGTACCTCCTACCATCAATATGGTCGCCAACTTTCCCGTAAAGCGAATACCGAAACGATCGAGAATCAGCCCTCCCCAAATCAACATCAGGAAGAACACATTCAGGAAGCTATACCCACCTGTGAAGAATCCAAAATCACTACTTGTCCAGGCAAGATCCGATTCCAACATCGTTTTCAGCGGTGCCACTACGTCGTTTACATAATAAGCTGCCATCATCGTGAAGGCAACAATCACCAACGCGCCCCACCGGGTAGCTTTGGAGTCATTCAATTTAAGTTTCAATTGTTCTGTCATTGTACTATTAATATAAGATTTCAAATTATTATTCAGATTGCATAATCCCGACAAAGGTAATTAAATCTGGCATAAAAAGAAAAGAGGCTGACACCTTTTCAGTGTCAACCTCTCTCTTATTTCTGTTTGCGGGTTCATCCGCGCGTAGCTTTAGTTAGCCGGTTCCTCTGTAGCCGGAGCGGAAGTTGCCGGAGCAGCAGGAGTTTCTGTCTGCGGAGCAGCTGTACCAGTCGGCATGTTATACGGGTTGGTTTTCTCTTCTTGCTGAGCCTGTTCCAGAATCACATCGCCTCCTCTGCTTGAAGCAGTAGGAACAACATAAGCGGTAGCAATACTCATTACAACCATGAATGCAGCCAAGCCCCATGTAGCTTTTTCCAAAAAGTCAGTAGTCTTGCGCACACCCATAATCTGATTGGAAGAAGAAAAGCCTGATGCCAGACCGCCTCCTTTGGAATTTTGAATCAATACAATGAAGCACATCAGCAAGGATGCAATCACCATTAAGATAACTAATAATAAGTACATTTTGTTATTTTGATTTAGCGTTAATAATCAATTTCTCCAAAAATCTGATTTGGTCTGCAAAGTAAGCATTTTTTTTTGGATAATTCAAACTTAATTTTTTAATAATTTCAAGAGCCTTGTCATATCGGCGCTGTTTGATATAAATTTTAGCCAAAGTTTCGGTGAAACAGCTGTCATCCAAATCATCCGGAGCTGAATACGGAGTTGTTTCCTCGTCGGTTTCTTCATCTTCCGTTTCGTCTTCTTGCTCTGCTTTCACCTCTATCGGCCGGATGTTTTCTTCGGGCGCAACTGTTGCTTCACTCTGACTGAGAAAGACATCTATCAAATCTTGTCCGCGCAACTTCGGCACTTCTGCCGGAACTGATGATGACGTATCCGTGGCATCCGCTTCTGCATCATCTTGTATCAGATAAGAAGTATAATCCATTACATAATCCAATTCCGTCGTCTGTGAATGTTCTTCGGGAACGGTAGCAAGGAAAGCGTCTATCAACGAAAGAGTACGGTCAACGCTCGGTTCCTTATCCAGACTCTTTTCGGCGATATGTGTGGAAGCATAAGGATGGAGGGCATACCGGTCTCCTTCAATCAGGTAAAACAATACACGGCGGTCTGATACATACAATACCGCCTTACGTAGTTCCGCACCGAAATCAATGTCGTGCAGCACATAGAGATTCTTGAGATAAAGCAAGCGCAGGGACTGAAAATAAGGATAACGGGCTACCAGTGTGCGAAGTTCGTACAAGGTATCCCGGTTCAACGCCTCGGGATGCTGTATCCATTGTTGCAAATGTACAGGCGTCATTCCTTATATTACCAGTTAGCTACGGTTGCGTTAAAAATTTGTTCTGTTATGTCTTTCACCATCTTGGTTATCAAATCATCCTGCACATCCGTCAGCAACAGGGACGAGTCATAAGTCTGGAAAGCCGAGAACTGCTGATCGGTAAAATCATCCTTATGATCTGTGTTATTCACAAAAGTAACCTTTACCGTCAAAGTAACTTTCACCTTTGAAGAATATCCGCTCGCATCTACCGCCTCATTATACTGATTATATCCGGTAATTTCTCCATCAATCTCCAGGTCGGCATTGTTGTTGACCAGCGACAGACGCGTCTGACGCATAAACAGGTCTTTCAAATCCTGATTAAACTGTGTAGCCAGCGGGGCATAGACATACTCCGCACGATTCTGGAAATCAGCTATCGAAATAGTCTTCACCTTTGAGTAGTCAATCGAACTAATCGGAGCAAGTCCTATCTTAATGCTACACGAATTCACTATCAGTAATATGCCCAGCAGCATAGCTGTCGAGGCGATCTTTTTAATCCAATCCATATTCTTTAATCTTTCTGTATAGGGTACGCTCGGAAATATTCAAATCCTTTGCCGCACTCTTGCGTTTACCGTGATGTTTTTCCAAGGCTTTCCGTATCATTTCTTTCTCCACCTCATCCAGCGAGAGGGATTCTTCTACATATTCTTCCGTATCCTGTATGTCTTCATCCACTTCGTGAGATGGCTTTATGGAAGGATGAATAATAGTAGGCACACTCGGAGCAACGGGAGTCATCACGGCAGGTGGCTGGGCATAATAGGCAGCAGGTACAGCCGGAGCGGCAGTCTTTCCGCGTTCGGTCATAATCTCATGCACCAGCTTCTTCAATTCCGTCACATCCTGGCGCATATCGAAGAGAACCTGATACAAGATTTCCCGCTCACTCTCAAAACTCTTGGACTCTTTGACACCGAACAAAGCCGGAAGCCGCTGCATATTATTCTGATTCGGCAAATACCCCTTCAAGATAGCTGCATTGATTTCACGATTGGTTTCGATGATGGAAATCTGTTCCGTGATGTTCTTCAACTGTCGCACATTGCCGGGCCATGAATAAGAAATCAACAACTGCTTGGCATCTTCCGTCAGTTGAATGGCAGGCATACGATACTTCTCCGCAAAGTCTGAAGCAAATTTACGGAATAATAAGAATGCATCCTCTCCGCGCTCACGCAGAGGGGGCACCTGGATAGGTACAGTGTTGAGACGGTAATACAAGTCTTCCCGGAAACGTCCTTCGGAAATTGCCTGCGTCAGGTTCACGTTGGTAGCCGCCACAATGCGTACATTGGTTTTCTGCACTTTGGACGAGCCTACTTTGATGAACTCTCCGCTTTCGAGCACGCGAAGCAGGCGTGCTTGCGTAGGCAAAGGCAACTCTCCCACTTCATCCAGAAAAATAGTTCCCCCATCCGCTTCACCAAAATACCCTTTCCGCTCACCAATGGCACCGGTAAACGCTCCTTTCTCATGACCGAACAGTTCCGAATCAATAGTTCCTTCGGGAATGGCACCGCAGTTCACAGCAATATACTGACCATGCTTCCGTCGGCTGTACTGATGAATGATCTGAGGGAAACTCTCCTTACCCACACCACTCTCTCCGGTAATCAGTACAGACAGATCGGTAGGCGCCACCTGAATAGCAACGTCTATCGCACGCATCAATGCTTCATTGTTACCAATGATACCAAAACGTAATTTTACTTGTTGTATTTCCGCTTTCGTCATACTACAAATCTTCTTCCACACTATCAAGTTTCAGCTTGTCGCTATCATCTCGTTTTTCGTAATATTGTTTTCGTAAGGGGTTGGCATGTGCCTCTTTATCACGTAACCGGTTACGGAATACGTCGATAGAGACATAGATGGCCTGACGGAATGAGTCTTCACTGGCCAGTCCTTTACCCGCAATGTCATAGGCAGTGCCGTGGGCCGGTGAAGTGCGGATTACAGGCAATCCGGCAGTATAGTTCACGCCTTCATCCATTGCCAGCGCCTTGAACGGAGCCAGTCCCTGGTCGTGGTACATGGCAAGTACACCATCAAAATGGGTGAAGTTGCCTGAACCCATGAAACCATCAGCCGGATACGGGCCATAACACAAGATGCCTTTTGCCGCCATCTCTTTCAATGCCGGAATAATGATTTCTTCCTCCTCTTTACCCAACAGGCCTTCGTCGCCTGCATGCGGATTCAGGGAAAGTACGGCAATGCGCGGTGCACCTATGGCAAAATCCTGCTTCAATGACTGATTGAAGATAGCCAGCTTTTCCTGTATCAACTCCTTTGTTATGGTCGATGCTATCTGGCTGACAGGGATATGTCCCGTCACCAGTGCTACCCGGAAATCATCCTTCATCAATATCATCAGCGACTTGGCACCATTTCCCAATCTTTCTTCTATATATTCTGTATGACCGGGGAATGAGAAAGTCTCCGACTGGATGGTGTGCTTATTGATGGGGGCTGTAACAATCACGTCAATCAATCCTTCCTTATATTCCTCAATTGCTCTCTCCAATGCACCGAGTGCAGCCTTTCCGGCTTCCGGATCAGCTTTTGAGAATTCCACTTTCACTTCATCATCCGTGCAGTTCACTACACTTAAACGATTGTGAGCCGCTTCTGCAGCAGAGTTCACGATGCTGAAGTTAGTCGGCAAATCGAGTGATTTACGATGGTAAGCTGCCACCTTGGGCGAGCCATAAATTATAGGAGTACACAACTCCAGCATTACAGGGTCGGAGAATGTTTTCAAAATAACCTCGTAACCCACGCCGTTTATGTCTCCCTGGGTAATGCCGACTTTTATTTTATTATCTTCCATTTTTAATTTATATATATCACATTTAAAGAAGCTATGCCAACAGTAACACTTGTGCGGACGAATAATCGTTCGCCCTTACAAGTGATGCTACAATATGCGTAGGGGCGAATTATCATTCGCCCGCACACATAAAGTAAATTTTTGGCATATCTCCATATTATTATTCCTTATCAGCAGCCTGCTCTTTTGTAACCCCTAACGGTATTTCCGCTCCTGTTTGTTTGTCACCCGGAACTCTCAATGTATAGAGAGAAGCCTCCATTTGACGCATCAGATTACGTTTCATTTTGTCAGGTGAATAGATAAACGCTTCTACAACGATTATACGTTGATTCACTGGGTCCAAACGCATATGCGAAACATACGGGCCACCCATGAAATCACCTTTCATGCGCCACAGTCCGCGCGCCTCCAAAGCATATTCACCTTGTATGGTGAGGGGGCGAACATCGGTCATCAATGAATCTGTCATCATATACATGCCTTCCTTAGATCCCGGAATATTGGCTTTCATGACAGAGTCGCGCATCTGCACAAAATACTCTTTGGTGAATGTATTCTTGTCTGTATAGGGGAAAGAGTAAATAACAAAGTTCTGGTCTCCTGTGGCTGCATTGGTACCGGCCCAGAAGAAATTCTCACCTTGCTTGGTAGAAGAAAGTTCCGCAGGTATCCATACGTCACAATCAAACATGCTCTTCACTTTTGTAGTCACATAGTCATTATGCTTCTTTTCCAGCAGAGCAATCTGACGATTCATTTCCGCACGGGTGAAGAAGTCGATAATGGTCTGTTTGTTTTCCGACACAAACTTTTCGAAAGAGGCTTCATCGGGAGCCTGGATAGTCAGAATTGTCTGAGGGGCAGCATATACATCCCTTGCATATTTAAATTTAGGCTGAGTATAAATATCCTGCACATCAGCAATGATAATGTTACGGATCAGCTTTAACGTAGCATCATAATTGGCCGGAGAAGTGTACATCATACGGAAAGAGCGTTCGGATTGGGGAAGCCCCGGCACATCCGTATCAAGCACATCAAAAAGGGCCCTGCCGGCAGGACGTTCCCACATAGCGGGGTCAACCACTACCAAGATTTCATACGCACGACCGCTGGAGGTCGCTCCAAATACACCCTTCTTGCCGCCACTACAAGCGGAAAAGGCAATCGCTACAAGAGCTAAACTCAAAAAAAACAGGTGCTTTCTCATATACTTACTAGTTAATGTTTTTACAAAACTACGAAGAATACGTATATCATCCGAGCCAAAGTTAATAATTTATATTAATTCTTGTTTATTCGCCTCCTGTTTGGCAGTGGAAAGCATACCGCAAGCAGCGAATATATCCTCACCCCGGGAAGCGCGTATCGTGGTAAACAAACCGTGAGAAGTCAGATAATCACGAAGTTTAGTCATTGTTTCCATATCCGCTCCCTCCAGATCTACACCCGGTATGGCATGAAAACGAATAAGGTTGATACGGCAATCCAGCCCACGCAAGAGTTTCAACAATTCTTTGGCATAGAGCAACGAATCATTCACACCTTTGAAAACAATATATTCAAAAGATAGTCTGCGCTGTTTGCTAAAATCATAGTTTTTTAACAAGTCTACCATTTCGGTGATGGAAAAAGCTTTCTCTGCCGGCATCAATTCGCGACGCTGCATAACAACGGGAGAATGCAGGCTAATGGCCAGATGGCATTCCGATTCTTCTATAAAGCGCTGAAAACCTTTACGCAAGCCAACCGTAGAAAGAGTGATCCGCTTGGGACTCCATCCATATCCATAAGAGGAAGTCATGATATCCAATGCTTTCAGCACCTCGTCCAGATTGTCCAAAGGCTCTCCCATACCCATCATCACTACGTTGGTCAGATTGTCCCGTTCGGGAAGAGAACTAATCTGATTGATAATCTGGTTAGCGGTCAGATTAGCAGTAAAGCCTTGTTTACCGGTCATACAGAACTTACAGTTCATCTTGCATCCCACCTGTGAAGACACACAAAGCGTGGCACGCTCTTCATCGGGGATATAAACCGCCTCTACAAAATGCTTCTCACCCGCCCGGTACAAGTATTTCACCGTACCATCTGCTGAACGCATAGCATCCACAGGAGCATCCGCTCCTACTTCACAGACGTCTTTCAGAAGTTCCCTATGTTTTAACGACAGGTTTGTCATCTCGTCTATGGAGTTTACTTTCTTGTCATACAGCCATGAAGCAATCTGCTTGGCGGCAAATCCGGGCATTCCCAGTCTCTTCACTACCTCCTGCAATTCAGCGAGCGTCAATCCTAAAAGAGTTTGTTTCGGCATAATTATCTGTTTATCGAAGCTTTGCTTCGCTAAAAATGAAAACTTTAAGAATGAAAGAGTTAAAGCAGATTACTGAGTGTCATTAACCTATTAAATACCCACTTTCATTATTTAATCCTTTCATTATTAATTTTTATTGATGCAAAGGTAGGAATAAAGTTGCACAAAGGCAATGGCAGGCACAGAAAATGACAGAAAGGCAGAAAGAAAAAGCCGCCTGACATAACATCAGGCGGCTTTCATATCTCGAATTATTCGATAATTCCTTAGAAGAACAGGTAACGTGAATCTTTCACATCAGCTTTCAGATACAAATCGTTGAGGAACTGGCTTGCCATACGGGCATGCATATTCTGCAACGTAGTTTCTTCTGTTTCCTGATTGAACGTCTCATTCATCTTCTCTTTTGCATACGGTTGGAGAACAAACACACCGCCATTGCCCTTGATCGGAGCACTCAGCTGGTTCAACTCGGCAACAGATGCATAAGCACCTACCAACGGTTCGCTTGCACGCAATGCCGGAACATAAGCAGGAGCAGCAAAAGTAACGTGTTTCACAGAATCGCTAACCGCATCTGCCATAGCCTTGTACTGGTCGAAAGAAGTTGCACCGGCAGCTTTCATATCAGCCATGATTTTCTCAGCTTTCTTATCGCGGAGCAATTCAAGTCTCAACTGGTCTTTAACCAAAGCCAACGGACGGTAACCTGCCGGAATAACAGCAGAAACACCAACCACCAACATACGGTCACTTTCGCCACACTCATACAAACCAGATACTTCACCTGTTTTAGCAGAGAACGCCCATCTCAAAGCTTCTTTAGTACCTCTGATACCACCGATACCATGTTCCGAGCTATATAAATCGTTTCTGTCCAGCAATTTGTAACCAGCATCCTCAGCATTAGCTACCATCTTCTCCAAAGTAGGATTAGAAGCGATAAACTGACTGAATTCATTGTATGCCTTGCTATAAGTTTCCTTGCTGAATTCTACCGGACGCTTGATGACTGCTACTTTATATTTATCCTTAACAGCCTTCTTGTCCATCACCTGCAAAATAACATTTGCCTGTGCCAAACTCAGGTTGGTCAGTTCATTCTTGCCAAGAGTATTGATAGTGTTCACATATTTCAGATTGTCACCATCCAACTGTGCTCCTTCGTAATTAGCAGAAGAAATCCAAGTAGACTCACCAGTCTGACCATATTTCTTTGCCAGATCAGCAAAGTTAGCACCACCTTTGATCGCGTTGTAGATACTATCAGCCAATGTCTTTGTCTTCACAGCATCTTCTGCGTATACCTGAATCTGACGGAATTCGACAGAATCGGCAGCAGCAGCTTTAGCTACAATTTTAAAAGAGTTGATTGTATTGTCGGCACCGTTATAGTAAGGACCATAAATAGTACCTACCGAAGCAGAGTCCAAACGGGCAACTACATCTGACGGGAAAGCTGTTTTGTTATAGAACAAGTCT
>ENA-OPRR01000690-OPRR01000690.1-human-gut-metagenome-genome-assembly--contig:-NODE-690-length-33716-cov-3.804848_pt1 | contig 33716 bp, 20 predicted proteins | sample MGYA00241796_ERZ501883 | MGnify/ENA primary metagenome ERZ501883 (study PRJEB25962, sample SAMEA2042406) | human gut metagenome | biome: human gut; feature: human-associated habitat; material: faeces...
GCTTCAGCTTTTGCCTTCGGAAGGATGATTTCATCACTGTGCGCTTCGGCAGACTCGTTATGTCCATCGGTCGCTTCATGGTTGTGTTCTCCGCTACATTCGCCTTCATGAGAATGATCGGAACCCTCTGCCTCGTGATTATGTCCTTCCGTGGCATGATCGTGTTCATTGTGTGTGTGTGTGACGGTACTATTATTACAGGAACCCAGCACGAATAAGCCTAGGATTCCTACGAAAATAAGTTTTTTCATAATGATATTTTCCTACTAAATTTTACTGTTTTTTTACGCTACAAAGATAAGGTAACGCAAATGCAACTGATTTGCATTTACGCTTTTACGCAAAAACAGAGTAGGGAGGGGCACGAAGAGGAGTGGCACGGTGTATATCCGTGCCATGCAGAGAGTCTCGGTAGACGTAATAGTTCTTAATCCGTCTCTCTTGTGGCCGTAATAGATGTTCGATGATTACATCCGTGAACAGGGTAGCGATGAATACATAATCCGGTCCGCTATCCGTATGTACGGATGGAGTGGGAGAGTAGAAACGAGTCATACATTCGCTGCTGCAACATGAATCGTTTCCCGGGTGATGATGATGCGTGGGACATTGCTGTTCTACAGGCAAGTCCTGCTTCATGCAAATCATTCCGTTGGGGTGATGATGATGGGGAATAACGGCTGCCACCAACATTATAATGTTGATTAAAAATAGCAGAGTTACTATTATTCGTTTCTTCCCTTTCATCCTTTCTTTTAGAGAATTTATTTTTTTATTGATTCCTTTTCTTTTTCTTGCAAACGTTCCAGCAATTCTGTTGCTGATACATAAATTACTTTTCCATCTGGTGTTCCCTGACTAAGGAGTTTACCATTGCGAGCATTTTTTTCCAGCAATCGCTTTTCTGCCAGCTGAAGACCGCGTCGTAATTTATCGCTCAATTCTTGCATTTCATTATTTGACATAATTCTTGATGCATTTAAAAAGTTCAAGTTCATATATTCGATCCTCGCCATGTTGGTAACCTTCGGCTACAATTACTCGAGGAGAAATACTGTTATCGGCTAACAGCCAATAGTCTACACGCGGCATATAAATCTGAAACAGATTGTTAATGCCTGCCTGATATCGGCGGTAGATAACGTCCATCGGTACATTATGTCCCCCTTCATTGACCCGTTGTAATACACGGTTGACGGCAAGTTCCGGAGAATTCAGCCAGAAATAAATCAAGCTGACTTTATATCCGGCATTTTGTGCTCTTTGAATGAGCCGGGTGTATGAACGGGTTGCCAATGTTGTTTCAATAGAGAAACTTACTTTAGCAGCTAATAGTTCATTAATACGTTTCAACATCAGACGGCCGGCTTCTATAGCCATACTTTCCGGATTGAACGGTGATAAACCTTTGGCGATTTCATCCGCATTAACGAACTCTTTGCATAATAAAATTTCAGGCAGTACAGTGTAGGAAGCTGTTGTTTTACCAGCTCCGTTACATCCGCTTATAATGTATAACTGCCTTGTTTCATCCATTTTTTTCTAACTGCCTGTTATAAATGATGTTGCAAATATACAAATACTTTTATTCCGCCTGCAGCCGATACCCTCTTTTTATTATTTATTATTTCTTTTCCAGTTCTTGCAACGAATCCATTTTTTTCTTTTCGAGGAACTCGTAGATGCCGCAAAGATGTTCCGTCACCTTTTGATTACCGAACTCATATACCTTGGTCACCAGTCCGTCGAGGAAGTCACGGTCGTGTGAAACAACAATCAGCGTGCCGTCAAAATCCAGCAATGCCTGTTTCAGGATATCTTTCGTTTTCATGTCCAGATGATTCGTCGGCTCATCCAGGATCAGGAGGTTGACAGGTTCCAGCAATAATTTAATCATAGCCAGACGGGTACGCTCTCCACCCGAAAGCACAGGTGGCGCAGGCCGCAGGCCTCCGGATTTGTGACGCGCTTGGGGGCGCCGGGCATATAAAAGACCTCCAGCTCCTGGTCTCCGGCCTTTAAATCCAGCTTATAGGAGCCGCGGCGCGACTGATAGTTTTCCCGCAGCACCTGAAAGCCCAGCTTGCCGACATAAAATTCCTTGGCCCTTTCATAATCCGATACGATAATGGCCACATGGTGAATGGTGTTCAGCTTCATAAGGATCCCTCCGCTGTTAAAATTTGACGGCTGCCTCAGGGCTGTCCCTTTAGCGCACTTTCGAAAAAGGCAGTCCGCAAGCATCGCTGATACCGATAATCGGTATCGGCAGCTTTCTATCATAATACCCGGAAAGCTGTAAAAGGAAAAGACGCTGTACGAATTTCTTTTTAAAATTGGCAATTTCAGCTTAAAAGAAAAGTAAGATTTCTGATAGAATCACTTTATTAGACATTGCGCAAATTGAGTTTCAATGGTACAATAATGAAAAAGCGTCCGAACGGCAGGACTGTTTGGGACGCTTCCGTTAGGAATTATAACTATGGGAGGTATCATACGTGAACCAGCAAGAGAAAAAAGCATTGAGTATCACTGCCTGTAAAGTCCGTATGGGTGTGATCGAGGGCACTTACCATGCCAAATCGGGACATCCCGGCGGATCCCTTTCCTTTGCGGATATTTTTACATATCTGTATTTTAAAGAGATGAACATTGACCCGAAGGACCCCAAAAATCCCGACCGGGACCGCTTTGTGCTGTCGAAGGGCCACACCGCGCCCGGCTTGTACGCCGCTCTGGCGAACCGGGGCTATTTTCCTGTGGAGGATCTGAAGACCTTGCGGCATATCGGTTCCTATCTGCAGGGCCATCCCAACATGAACACGACCCCCGGCGTAGATATGAGCACCGGTTCTCTGGGACAGGGTGTTTCCGTCGCAGCCGGTATGGCGCTGGGCGCTAAGTATGAGAACAAGAACCTGCGGGTTTACACCGCTACCGGCGACGGCGAGATCCAGGAAGGACAGATCTGGGAGGCTCTGATGTTCGCCGCCCATTATAAGCTGGACAATCTGTGCGTGATCGTGGATAACAACAATCTGCAAATTGACGGCGAGGTTTCCAAGGTTATGAGCCCCTATCCCATCGATGAGAAGCTGAAGGCCTTTGGCTTTGAGGTGATTTGTATCGACGGCCATTCCTTCGATGAGATCGAGGCGGCCTTTGAGAAGGCCAAGACGGTCAAGGGCAGGCCGACCGCCATCATCGCTAAGACCGTGAAGGGCAAGGGCGTCAGCTTTATGGAAAACCAGGCTTCCTGGCACGGCACCGCCCCCAACGGGGAACAGTACGAAACCGCCATGAGCGAATTGAAAGCTCAGCTTGCAAGTTTGGAGGGTTAACAATGGCAGATGTAAAGAAGATTGCAACCCGCGAAAGCTATGGCAACGCGCTGGTTGAGTTAGGTAAGAAGTATGACAACGTCGTGGTGCTGGACGCCGACCTGGCCGCTGCAACCAAAACCGGCGTGTTTAAGAAGGCGTTTCCGGAGCGGCATTTTGACTGCGGCATCGCGGAGTGCAACATGGTAGACGTGGCCGCCGGCCTTTCCACCATGGGCCTGGTGCCCTTTGCCAGCTCTTTCGCCATGTTCGCCGCCGGCCGCGCCTTTGAGCAGATCCGCAACACCCTGGGCTATCCTCACAATAATGTCAAGATCGGCGCTACCCACGGCGGTATCAGCGTGGGCGAGGACGGCGCCAGCCATCAGTGCTGCGAAGATTTTGCCCTGATGAGAAGCATCCCCGGTATGGTGGTTATTAATCCCTCTGACGATGTAGAGGCCAAGGCCGCCGTGGAGGCCGCCTACCACTATCAGGGACCTGTTTATATGCGGTTCGGCCGTTTGGCGGTGCCGGTTATCAATGATACGCCGGATTATAAATTCGAGCTGGGCAAGGGCGTTACCTTGCGGGACGGCGATGATATCACCATCATCGCGACGGGCCTGCTGGTTGCAGAGGCTGTTATGGCGGCCGACGCCCTGAAGGACGCCGGAATTCATGCCAGAGTGATCAACATCCACACAATTAAGCCTCTGGACAAGGAGCTGGTGATTAAGGCCGCGAAGGAAACAGGCCGGATCATCACTGCTGAGGAGCATAATATCATTGGCGGCCTGGGCGAGGCTGTGTGCAGCGCTGTATGTGACGAATGTCCGGTGCCGGTGACCCGTATCGGCGTCAACGACGAGTTCGGCCACTCCGGTCCGGCGGTTGAACTGCTTAAGCAGTTCGGCCTCAGCGCGGAGCACATTGCTGATGTGGCCAAAAAGGTTCTAAAAAAATAATGAAGCGTGTTTTTACGCAAGGTATGATGGCGGCGCGCCGTTCTCCCCTGCTGGTGTGGGAGAACGGCGCGCCGCTTTTCTTCTTTGGAGAATTTGGAGAAAATAAGCCCTTAGACTCGGTGGAAATCAATGGGAAAATGATTGGAAACAGAAAAATTTTCAAGCAGGAATATAAAAAATCGGGAGAGTATCTTTACTTTTTCCTATACGCGAGTGTATAATGATAGCAAAAATAACATATCATATAAAATTTGCAATTAATAATCATAAAATATAAGAATATGTGATTTATATAACGGTGAATAAAGTAATATAATTAAATTTGTGATAAAAGGCGGCGAAATTAAAAATGGCAGGATCCAATCAAACGCTTCAAATTAAGATGTTTGGGAAATTTTCCATGAAAAACGGGAATTATGCCTTTCCCCAGGAGAAAAAGAAAAGCAAGCAGGTAGGACTATTATTCGCGTATCTTCTGGCGAACCGAAATGTGGAGACCTCGAAAAGCAAGCTGATTGAGGTGCTGTGGCCGGAAGAGGACAGCGGAAACCCAGAGGGCGCCCTGAGGAACCTGGTGTACCGGGGTCGGATGGAAATGAAAAAATTTTTTGTCCGGAATGGTCAGGAAGCGATTATTCTGAACAATAATTCCTATTTTTGGAATACCGACATAAGCTGTCAAGTGGATACGGATCAGTTTGAGGCTTTCTGCAAGCAGGTAAGCGTGGGCCACGACGCCGAGCAAAAATATCAGGACTGCCTGCGGGCGGTAGAGCTGTACCAGGGGGATTTTCTGGAGGAGTATGAGGATTCCCAATGGGTGATTTTCCGCAGCGTTTACTATAAGCGCCTTTACACCACCTGCGTTCAGGAAGCCTGTGAAGCCTTGCTGAAAGCGGAGCGTTACCAGCAGGTGGTAGAGCTGTGCGACCAGGCGAAGCTGATGGAGCAGATGGACCTAAGGGTGCATGAAATGAAAATGGCGGCGTATTTAAAGCTGAACCAGCCCCAGAACGCTCTGGATTATTATAACCAGGTGGCAAATCTTTGTTACAGCAACCTGGGGATGGAGGTGCCGGATCACCTAAAGGAACTATACGAATTAATCCTGCAAAGCCTGCCAACCCAGAAGCCGGTAGATGTGGAGGAGCTGGAAAAGGGATTAAGAGAGGAAAAACTATCCTCTGGAACTTTCTACTGCAATTATGATATCTTTAAAAATATCTATCAGATCAATGTGCGCGCGGCGCGCCGGGCGCTGCGTTCCAGATTCCTGGTGCTGCTTACCCTAAGAGAGGGCGGGACCCAGGAGCATATTGACGACGAAACGGAAACTCTGCGGCAAGTTATTTCAGAGCAGCTTCGTAAAAACGACGTATTCTCTCAGTACAATGTGGCCCAGTATTCGGTCATTCTGGCGGCTCAGAACATAGAGGGCTGTGAAAAGGCCATGCGCCGTATTATGGACAAATACTGCCAAAGAAGGAAATTTGATACAGTCACCCTGGAATATGAGATAAAACAGATCAAATAGTGGATTTGTGATTTTTTTGTGACGGCGGCCCGGTATAATAAATAAGACAATCCGGCGGAATCCGCTGGAACTGACTGCTTTTTCGTATTTGGAAGAATACTACAATCCGTTGGGCTTTATTAGGAGGATTTTGCTATGAAACACGGAAAGCATTTACGGAAAAAGGAAAACCGCGCGGGCCGGTCGGTTTGGCACCGGTGTCTCGCGGTTCTGCTTTCTGCCGCCATGCTGGCGGGAGTCATGATACCCAGCGCGGCAGGCGCCGGACTGGGCGCGAATGTGGAATTCAGCGCCAAAATCGTAAAGGATACCGGCGACACCGCTGAAGCCATCCAGTCTGTGGACAGCGGCGACAGCTTCTTCCTGGCGCTGGATTATAAATTCAGCTCCTCGCCCGACGGCGTATCCTACGGCGGCGCGGCCATCGCGATTCAGCTGCCGGAATACGTCAAGGTGGATTTGGCTGGCTCTGTGGTGACCTCTGATTTCAAACAGCCGGAGGCGGCAGAGGTCACTCTGCCCGGCGGCCAGGTCATCCAGCGGGTGACCATTCCCTGCCAGGACCGCATCGACCAGGGACGGGCCGGCATTATTTATCTGAAATGCTATTTTGAGAATATGGTGACCCCTGACCAGACGGTGGGAAGCTTTAACAGTATTTTGTTTACCGGTACGCTGACAGACGGCAGCGGGAATACCGAAAAGCTGGATCAAAGAATTGATCCTGTCAGCATTACCAGCATGGCGGACCAGCAGTGGAACATCCAGAAAACCGTCACTGATCCAGCGCCAGCCGGAGAGGAGATCCCGGTAGTAACCAAGCAGGACGGGTACTACTATGTCACCTACCAGATCGCCGTGACGGATCCGGTGGAAAATATGAACCGCTACGGCCGGCTGAACTGCGAGGAATTTTCCGTAACGGACACCCTTCCGGCGGCGGACCGGGAAAACGGCGGCGCCCAGCTGGTGAGCGTGGGCTACCTGGACCGTTCCAGCCAGTTCCAGCCTCTGGCGGAAGGCGACGGCTATACTAAGGAATCCAACGCGGACGGCTCGCTAAAGAGCCTGACCTTTCAATATGTGAATAAATTCGATCAATCCATGGTGACCGAGGGACAGGTCCGGGTGCCGAATGGCTCTCTGCTGCCCACCACCTATCAGGTGACGGTCAAGTTTGACGCGGCCGCTTATCAGATTCCCACCAACGTTCCCTTCGTCCGGGCGGTTCTGGATAACCAGGCCCAGGTAAGCTATAAGCCTCTGGCGAAGGACGCGGTGGTGAAGGATTCCAGCGCCAAGGTTCAGGTCGGCGACGTGGAGGACAAAACCACGCCGGTAGAATTGATTGTGGAAAAGACCCTGACCATCCAGGGGGATGGCTTGGCGGTGAGCGATAATACATTTGTGCTCAACGGCGAGAAGCAGGCGGTTTACGGCAGCGCTCAGTTTACCCTGTATTCCGACCCGGAGTGCACCCAGGTGGCCAAGGACATCGACGGCAGCGAGGAAGCCGGGGCGGGCAGGCTGCTGGACGGCACCGGCAGAGTGAAGTTCTCCAATCTGCGCTATGGAACCTATTATCTGAAAGAAACTCAGACGCCTGACGGCTTTACCGGCGTCGGGGAAGCCATTCAGGTGACCCTGAACCAGGACGGCACCGTCACCGCAGGCGGCAAAACCCTGCAAAAAGGGGAAGCCCTGACAGTGGACAATACCACCGATGAAAACGGCCCGGGCTATGCGGCCTTCTGGAAAAAGGGCATGGGATCCGGTGAAAATACGGAGAAATTCCTGCCCGGCGTTTCCTTCCGGCTGACAAACAATGCCGATGCAAGCAAGGTTTACACCGCGGTTTCCGGCTCGGACGGCCTGGTGCTCTTCGAGGGGATTCCCGCCGGCGAATACACCCTGCAGGAAACCGGCGTGCCGGAAGGCGGCGAGTATGAGGTTTCTGACAAAACCTATACGGTTACCGTAAAGGGCAACCAGGTGAATTACCCCGACGGCCTGCAGAAGGACGGAAATAAGCCTTACATACTGAACCAGTCTGAAAAGGGAATACTGAAAATCACCAAGGTGGATTCCACCGACCGCGGCGTAACGCTGCCTGACGCGGAGTTCGCTCTTTACGGCCCCTATGCCAGCGAAAGCGCGGTACCGGAAAACCCGGATGAGGGCGATCTGGCGGCGGAGCTGGTCACCGGCGCCGACGGCACCGCGGCCTCTGAGCCTTTAGAGACGGGATGGTATCTGCTGCGGGAGACCAAGGCCCCGGATACCTATGCCATTATGCAGCAGGATACCAGGGTGCAGATCACTTCCAATCACACCGAGGCCCTTCAGATCGAAAACGCCCAGAGAGGCGCCTTGCAGATCATCAAATACGGCCAGCTGACATTAGGCAGCGTGGCGACCGAATCCCGGGTTCCCCTGGCGGGCGCGGTGTTCGGCGTATATACTGATCCGGACTGCAAAACACTGGCGAAGGACTCCAACGGCAACGACGCCCGGGTGACTACCAGAGTCAGCGGCAATGAGCCGGATACCCCCGCAATCACTCTGGATCCCGGCACCTATTATGTGCAGGAGATCTCCGCCCCCAGCGGTTACCAGAGAGACGACACCATTCATACGGTTGTCATTGAACAGAAAAAGACCTTTGAACTGACTGCGGATAATCTGGTGGACCGCCAGGGCCAGCTGAAAATCGAAAAGCAGAGTAACAAAACGGGCGATATCGATCTTTCCGGCGCCGTGTTCGAGGTGTATGCCGCTGACGATACCGATTTCACCGAGCCTTTAGACCGGATCACCACCGATGAAAACGGCGAGGGCTATTCCAAATTCCTGCCCTCCGGAAGTTATATTTTAAGAGAGGTTCAGTCCATCGCCGGACATATCACCCCCTCCGAGCCCTTTAAGGGTGTGGATGGCTCCAATGTGGCGGTTACCGACGGGGACGGCATCAAGGTAGCAAACAACCAGCTTACCACGGTGATCGTGAAAAACGAGCCTTACGTCACCATTCGGCTTCATAAGGTGGATTCCCAGAAGACAGGGATGTCGCTGAGCGGAGCGGAGTTCGCCCTGTACGCCACAGAAGAGGATGCGGAAAATGACAGAAACCGTCTGCCTGTGAACGGCCAGACCGGCGGCGCCGACACCGTCACCACCGGGACCGACGGCATGGCGGTGTTCACCGGATTGATTCCGGGAACCACCTATTGGTACCGGGAGCTTACCGCTCCCGCTGGCTATGAGGCTTCCTCCGAGCCGGTGGAGATCACGGCTCCGGACCAGCCTTCCAACTACGCCGATGTGACGAAGGAAGTTCCGAACGACCGTTATGGTAAATTCGAGGTCTATAAGCAAGGCGGCACCCTGGACAACACCGGCGTGATGCAGCCCCTGGCCGGCGCGGAATTCCAGTATTATCCCAAGCTGACGCAGAATCCGGGCGCCGACCTGCTGGCGGCCCAGCAAACCGGAGAGGTTAAAAAGCTTGGCCCCACCGGCGCTGGCGGTGTTTTGACCACCGGGGAACTGGAACCCGGTACTTATTGGGTGCAGGAGACCAAGGCCCCGGATGGCTATGATCTGGATACCGCCGCCAAAGAGGTGACCGTAACCCCCGGCGCGGGGATCGACGGCTATTCCGCCGCGGTAGGGGTCACCTTTACCGACGACTTTGATTCCGGTAAAATCCAAATTAAAAAGGTAAGCTCTCTAAATTCCAATACGACTTTGCAGGCCTCCTTTAAGGTACAGCAGAAGCAGGCCGACGGCACCTATGCCGATTATCCCAATAGCCAGAACCCGCTGCTTCTGACCACCGGAGCGGACGGCACCGTGACCTCCGGCTGGCTGCCTGAGGGAGAGTACCAGCTTATCGAGCAAAGCGTGAACGGCCAGTACGTGCTGGACGGCACGCCCCATCTGTTTACCATTACGGCGGGCCAGACCAACAAGGCTTATTTCGATAATCCTATCGAGAACGTTCCCATGCGGAGAATCGGAATTGATAAATTCGAGCTGTGGAAGGTCAACGGCGCCGACGATCTGGTTTTGCGCCAAGCTGACGTGGCCTTTAAGATTTACGCGGAGGATCCCACGGCCAATCCCGGCGCCCAGCCGGTCGCTGCCGTGACCAGCGCCTCCGAAACCAAATACACCGGCTATCTTGCGCCGGGCGATTATTGGATCGAGGAGACTGTACCCGCGGATTATCACGTGGACTCCGTTACCACTGACGGGGCCGCTCCGGTTCAAGTGACCAGCAATGTATATAAGGTGACCCTGGCCCCGGATAAGGATCTGGTAGTCACCTGGAACAACGTTTCCGACAAGGCCCGGATCGAGCTGATCAAGGTGGATCAGGAGGATCACGACAAGTATCTGACCGGCGCGGAATTTACACTGTACCAGGTTGTGGATGACCAAGATCCGGCTGCCGAGGAGATCGAAGTCAACGGCCAGAAGCTGTGGCTGAAGGTCATTCGGGAGAAAATTACCTCCGGTACTCTGGAGGGAGTGCCCGGCGGCGCATTGACCGAGCTGCTGGATCCCGGTACCTATTATCTGCGGGAGACCCAGGCGCCTCCTCACGATGAAAACTATTTCTATGAGATCAGCCAGGAGTGGACCGGCCCCATCATGGTGACCGAGGCGGACGACGGAAAAATTGTCGGACCGCAGATCATTGAAAACTACTGGCCCGTAGGCGTGGAGGGCCGCAAGATCGACCAGGATGGCAATGCCCTGAACGGCGCGTGGGTCGCTCTGTTTAAGACGGAGGCCGACGCCCGGAAGGCCCAGGCCGCGCTGAACACAGACGAGGACTTCTTCTCCAAGCAGCTGGTGAACGGCGAGCTGCCGGAAACCGTGCTGAAAGAATACAATATGCTCCAGGCGGTGGAAAGCAAGGATGGAGGCGTTCTGCGTTTTGTGAACCTCCAGCCTGGCGCGGCCTATTATGCTCTGGAGATCATTGGAATCGATTATTATGTCCATAATCTGGATATCCATAAGATTTATGCCAAGCAGGATGGGGACCAGTGGAAGCTGTACGAAATGACAGGCGCAGCTCAGTCAGACGACGATCCGCTGTTTGAGCTGGAAAACCTGGCGTACGGTATGATTTCCGTAAAAAAGATTTTGGAGATTTCTGGAGAGACCTATCCCCTTAACGAGGTGAAATTCAACGTTTATAAGGCTGACCCCGACGATTACAGCCAGCCGGTGAGAGATACCGACGGTACGGTTTCAGCCCCGGTGACAACCATCACCACGGGCACCGGCAACACCGCCGCGGGCGTTGGAATCAGCAGCCTGCTGAAGCCCGGCTGGTATGTGCTCCAGGAGGCTGAAGCGCCGGAGTACGTGGACTTTGACCCGGCTACGGCTCCTTACTATTCCGTATACGTTTCCTCCGACGGCCAGGATCAGATTGACGGCCAGGTGTTCCGCACCGACGACGCCGGCTGGATTATCAACTGTACCCGTGAAAACACGCCCATTGAGAACGAGTCCGCCTGGGGCCAGGTGATGATCCAAAAGATCAGCGCCGACGCCGGGGACAACGGCAAAAAGCTGACCGCCGCCTTTAAGGTGCAGCAGAAGCAGAACGACGGAACCTACGCCGATTATCCCACGGGGAACGCCATGACCATCACCACGGATCCCGCCAAGGATTACGTGATTTCCGGGTTCCTGCCGGAAGGCGAGTACCAGCTGGTGGAGACCAGCGTCCAGTCCGGATATACTCTGGACTCGACGCCCATCAAGTTTGTCATCGAGCCCAACCGGATTACCGGCGGGGACAATAAGATTAACGGCGTATATTACCCCTTGGCTGACAAGGATGCCACGCCCGACCCCATTGTGATTGAGAACCAGAAGCAGGGCTCCCTGGAGCTGACCAAGACGGGGGATATCCTGGGCGAGAAGGATCCGCTGTCCGGCGTGACCTTTAAGCTTTACCGGAACGAGACCGGCGACCCGGAAGCCGACTGCGCCGGCACGGCCCTGAAAACGGTGACTACCGGGGCAAACGGCTTGATTTCCATGACCAATCTGGACGCCGGCGATTACTGGCTTAAGGAAACCAGCGTGGGAACCGCCAATGAGGCCAACGGCTTTAAAGCCGGCATGGTGGTGGCGGTGACCATTGAAGCCGGTCAAAAAACCACCCAGTTCTACGATCCCGCCGACCTGAACACGGCGAAAACCGAGCTTTTGAACACCACTGCCTACGGAAAGCTGCAAATTGTGAAGCAGGACGCCGCCGACCAGACCAAGCTGAGCGGGGTGAAGTTCGGGATCTACTCCGACAGCACCGCTTCCACGAAAGTGGGCGAAATGACCACAGCGGCGGATACCGGCACAGCGCTGTCCGATCTGCTGCCTGCGGGAGACTATTACCTGAAGGAGCTGAATACCCCCAGCGGCTATTTCGACAATACAGATACCATTTACGGCCCCTATACCGTAGCGGCGAATCAGATTACTTCTCAGAAGGATGGCAAGGATATCGTCATTGAGAACACCAAGATCCAGACGGTGAAGGTGGTCAAGGTCGATTCCAAGACAAACGGTTCCATTTCCGGCGAAGCCATGAAGGCCGCGAAGTTTGAGCTTTGGGATAAGCCGGAGGATCAGGGCGGCCAGGTGCTGCAAACGGTTACCGGCAAGGAAACCATTGAGTTTGTCAATCTGCAGCCCAACACCACCTATTATGTGAAAGAGGCCACTCCGCCTACCGGCTACACCTTTGAGGCCGGCAAGGAGGATTACTTCTACCCGGTGACCACCGGCAACACCGGCGCCGCCGAGGTGCGCATCAGCAACGACCCCCTTGGCGCCATCCGCCTGGAGAAGAAGGCCAACTGGGAAAACCCGGACGCCCAGCATATTCTGGCGCTGCCCTTAGAGGACGTTACATTTGAGCTTCACCGCTACGATGCGTCTCAGCCTGACGGACTGGGCGAGCTGGTCGCGACCAAGGAAACCGACGAAGACGGCGAAATCCTCTTCACCGGCCTGGAGCCCGGCGACTATATGCTGAAGGAGCAGGTGCCCGCTGATTTCGTCCAGGGCACCCAGCTGCAAAAGATTACGGTGGTTAAGGGAGAAACCGATGAAACCTACACCGGCGATAATTACATCGTCAACTACCCGAATAAGGGCCGGTTTACCTTTACCAAATTCATGGGCGACGGCAAAACTCCGCTGACGGTCACCAGCGACAGCCAGCGGGCGGAATTCGCCCTGTACGAAGGGGATCAGGCCGACCCCGGCAAGCTGGTGGACACCTTCCGGGTGCGCCTGGACGGCACCTTTGAGTCTGCCGACCTGGATGCGGGGACCTATACCATAGTGGAAACCAAGGCTCCCGACGGATATACCCTGGATTCCACGCCTATCACCTTTACTGTAACCGCCAAGCAGATCACCAATCTGGATGAAACAGAGGCCACCAAGGTCATTAACCAGGCCAAGGGAAATCTGGAGTTTACTAAGAAGGGTGACAGCCAAAACGGCAGCCCGGTTCTGAATACGGCGGTATTCCAGTTGTACGATGAGAACAAGCAGCCTGTCGGAGACCCGGTGACCAACGTGACAAACGGCGTTTACCGCTGGGAAGGCTTAGATGCCGGAACCTATTATATCCGGGAAACTCAGGCCCCCGACGGCTACTCCCTGGACGATACCTGGTATGAGGCGGTGATCCCCGCTAACCAGAACGATCCTACGGTCACCTACCGGCCTGAAACCGCCGGGAACATGAACGGCGGCGTGCTGACCAATGAGTCCGACAGCGGTCGCATCCTCATTAAAAAGGCTGACGAAAACGGAACGGGGCTGCAAGGCGCCCAGTTCGCCGTATACCAGCTTGAGCCGGGCGATGTTCAGGGCCAGCAGGTGGGCGGTATCATCACCACCGACGAAAACGGCGCGGGTGTGTCCGATCTGCTGCCGGCGGAGGACGCCGGAACCCGATATCTGGTGAAGGAGCTGAAGGCTCCCGACGGCTACAGCTTGGATGAACGGTATTATGAGACCCAGAAGATCGTGACAGTGAAACCCGTACAGGAGTTATCTGAAATCGAAAAACTGGGTGTTCACAACAACGCATCCTTTACCAATAAGTTCAAGACGGATATCGTCATGTTCAATACTGAGATCCTGAAAGGGATTACGGATGATACCGCTGACAAGAGCCTTCTGGAGGAGGAGTTTACCACCTCCTTCACCCTGAGAGATTACGCCAAGGGTGAGAACGAGCTGGCGGCCTCCCGGCTGGTGGTTACCGACCAGGATATCCAAATGCAGTATCAGGAGCAGGGCGAATATAAGACGGAACCCACCAGGGATGACGCTTACCGGGTGAACTGGGTGAGGGTCTACAGCGCCTATAACGCCCAGACCGATCCTGATTTGGATGTGACAGTCCCGGATGCTTCCAAGCCGGTGAGCGCTAAGGTTCAATACCAGCCGGCGGCTGACCTTGGAAGCGATGACGAATCCACCTGGCGGGATGTGCCCAACGGCGCCATTGAAAACGTCCAAAGCCTGGGAGCGGATGGCGCGACCGTTTCGATTCCCGCCGGACTGGAAGCGATGGCGTTCCGGGTGGTTTATACCGGCGTGGATGAGCATTTCGTAGCCAACGGCATCGATTTCGAGGTGACCTTCGCCCAGCGTCCCTCTGACGCCAGCCTCCATGAGATCACCAAAATCACCAACACCGCGGCTTACGAGTATACCTTTGTTCAAAAGGATGAGGAAGGCAGAGACGTGCCTGTCACCGACGGCCGGGCTTCCAACACTGTGGAAGCCACGCTGCCCCTGATCGAAAGCATCCGGATTCCTGTCAGCCTGACGGTGAAGCCGGAAGGAACCCAGACCACCTACGCGCCGAACAGCGACGTCACCTTTGTTGTCACCGCGAAGAACGAGTCTCAAACTGATAACTTCAGGGAGCCGATTCTCAGCTTTGACCTGCCGGTCGGCACCACGCTGAATGACTTTGTGGAAGGGGATTCCCAATTTGTCATCATGAGAATGTGGGAGGACGAGGACGGCAACACGGTGGGAACGCCGCTGACCCCGGATCTGTTCTCCATCGATACGGTGAAGGCCACCAGAGTTGGCAGCGGCGGCGAGCTGATTGAGCTGGAGCAGGATACCCAGAAGGTGACGATGACCTTCCCGGATGTGGAGCTGAAGCCCGGAGAGCGGATTGTGATCCGGTTCTCGGCCCATATCGACCCCAACAGCCAGGCGGATACCCTGTGGTGTCCCGCGTTCCTGGGAAGCTCCTATGAGATTCCCCAGTCCGTAGAAAACCAGTACGGCGTCAGCTACGCTCCGGTCATTACCGGAGACGGCGGCTCCTTTAAGGAAGACGAGGACCTGGATGAGATTCTCGGCAACGGCGGCAGCGAGTATGTGAATAACTACGCGAACATTGTCGTAGGACAAAACAGCAGCCTGAGCATTTACAAGCAGGTGAAGGGCGAATACGACGACCGTTATAAGAACTACTCCGAGCTGGGCCATACGGCGCCGGGCGGTTCCATTGATTATAAGATCCGGGTCAGCAACGGCTCCGATGACAAGGCGGTTTCTACCAGAGTGGTCGATATCCTGCCCTTCGCGGGAGATACCCTGACCGACCGGACCGACACCACTGTGACCAACCGGGCCACCGACCTGGAGAGAAGACCCGCTCTGAACAGCGTCACGGTGCTGAGCTCTGACGGCCAGCCCATTGACAGCGCTTTTGTGCGGATTTATTACTGCACCGATGATACCTCCGCCTGGACCGCCGAAAGCCGGTCGCAGTATACGGCTGAGGAAGAGCTGCCCATGATTTATACTACCGGAAGAAACGGCGATCCGTGGACGTCATCCGCCGCTCACACCTGGAGCGCCACGCCGCCGGCTGACCTGAGCACGGTAACGGCCATCGGTGTTGAGGTGACGCAGCCTTTGGCAAACGGCGACTACATCGAAGTGCAGGTCAATATGACCGCACCCCAGTACGCCACCGATGAAATTGAGGATTACTACGGCAAGTATATTTCCAATTCCGCTATGTGCTCCGTGGTGAGAAACAGCAATACCGGCGACACCATCGCCCTATCCGACCGCCCGGAAAACCAGGAGGTCAAATGCGTGCTGGATCTGCCGAAGGGCGCCATCGGCGACTATGCGTTTTATGATCAAAACCAGAACGGCATCCAGGATGCGGAAGACCTTCCGGTAGCGGGCCTGGGAGTAAGACTGATCACCACTAGAATCACCGCGGACGGCACCCAGACCACAACCACGGAAACCACTACGGATTCCAGCGGCTATTACCTGTTCGACGATCTGGAGTGCAATATTATGCTGTCCGGTAAAGAGGATGGGGACCCGGTTGATCCCAGTAATTATGTAGGCGGCGTGATTTACGAGTACCAAGTGGAATTTGACATGCCTCCCGCCGGGGATGACGGCGTTTATGTGCCTACCAGGCAGTATGAGGGCGGGGATACCGCCGTGGATTCCAACATCGACCGGAACGGCCGGTCTGAAATCCTGCGGCTGGGCGTTGTGAGCAATCCCGATACCAGCCGCCTGGAGGGCCAGAGGGATATGACCATCGATGCGGGCTTTGTAATCCCCGCGGCGTTAGGCGACTATGTGTGGATCGATTTGAACCGTGACGGCATACAGGATCCGGATGAGCCAGGCGTCAACGGCGTCAGGGTAAGGCTTTACACGGTGGATGACAGCGGTAAGGTATCCGATGCACCGCTGGCGGAAACCGTTACCGCCGCTCAGGAGGGCAAGGACGGCTATTATTTCTTTGACAACCTGACTAAGGGACGGTATGTGGTGGAATTTGACATCACCTCCCTGCGGAATGACCTGGGACTGTACCAGTACGGCTTTACCACAGCGAACCAGGGCGCCGGCGACCACCCTGAAACCGCCGACTCCGACGCGAAGAATGCAGTGGACGGCAACGACCGGATCATGCGTACCGACGTGATTACCCTGGATTATCAGCAGACGGATCTGACCTGGGACGCCGGCCTGGTGTATTACAGCGCTCTGGGCGGCTATGCCTACGACGACCGGAACTATAACGATGTTCAGGATTTGGGCATCCCGCTGACCGGCACTAAGGTGTCCTTGTACCGTGTGATTGACAATGTGCGGGAAGAACAGCCCATCGCTACCGCTGTGGTGGACGAAAACGGCGAGTACCTGTTCGAGTACCTGCTGGAGGGCGAATATCAGGTGCTGTTTGAGTATCCTGAGGGCTATCAGGCTGTTCTGCCTAATATCGGCGGCGACGATGCTCTGGATTCCGATGTGTTTGAGACCGCTCCCGATTTAAACAGCGGCTATACCCAGACCATCCGCCTGCCGGCCAACTCTATCAGCCTCCATAATGACGGCGGCGCCAGATTGTACGGTGCGATCGGCGATTATGTGTGGCTGGACGCTAACAAGAATGGAATTCAAGACGCGGGCGAGGAGCCGGTGCAGAATGTGACCGTTTATCTGCAAATGCGGGAAGGCGGTTCCAGTATTTGGAAAAAGGTCGACACCACAACGACCAACGAAAAAGGCTACTATGTGTTTGAGAGCCTGAAGGGCGGCCCGGATGTGGATTGCCAGTACCGTGTGTGCTTTGATCTGCCCGGAGGCAGTGTGATTACCGTTCCCTTTGCGGGAACCGACAGAGCTGCAGACTCCAATGTCCAGGGCTTCTATCTGGATGGCTGGGGTTATCCCTCAGACGTGATCAGCATTGGTTACGGCCAGCGTGATATGACCATTGACGCGGGCATCGTGGTTACCAGCGGAAGTGTGGGAGACTATGTGTGGCTGGATACCAACCGAAATGGCATCCAGGACGAAGAGGATACCGGACTGGAAGGCATCCGTGTGGTTCTGGAGTATAGCCCCTCCGGTGACGTTTCCGACGATACCCAGTGGATCCAGGCAGGCGAGACCACGACCAATGAAAAAGGCTACTACCGGTTTGACGAGCTGTCCGAGGGCTATTACCGGGTGAAGTTCCAGATTCTTGAGCCTTATACCATTACCCTGGTGAACCAGGGCGACGCTGCTCTAGATTCTGACGGCAGATACCAGCTGGAGGACGGGTGGTATGCCGGAAGGCCGTTCTACTTAAACGAGGGCGGCTTCGATATGACCTGGGACTGCGGCGTGGTGTTAGGCTCCGGCGGAACCACTGCGGCCGCTCCTGGCGGCGGGGTTTCTACAGGCGACCGCTTCGCTGAGGCGGCCTGGATGCTCCTGGCTGGTGTATCCGCTTTTGGAGCGGTGGCCTTTGGCGCCACTTTATCCCGGAAAAGGAGAACCGGAAAACACGAATGATTGCGGCTTCTTTTCACGCTAGAAAAGGAGAGGAAGGTTAGAAACGCCCGGCAGCAAAAACTGCCGGGCGTTTTGATCTTGAGCTTTTGAGGCGGCTTCCTCTCGAATTTTTCCTGGAAAAAGCGGGCGTAGGCTCCAGGTGAAAAGATTTTTTAATAAAATCCGATTTTATCAAAAAATATGACGCGCTTGTGATATGTCATCTGTATGATGTAGTTGTAAGATCAATAACTGACGATGAAATCTATTCGTACCCAAGATGAAGGAGTGAGCAAGGTGAGAAAGAAAATTACAGCCCTTACCGTCGTTTTCTCACTGATTATTGCGATGTTTGCGGGAGGCCTGCAAACGTTCGCGGCAGGAGCGGATGACATTTCGATTACTGGTTTAGTGTCCGACAGCGCTACCACCCAAAAATTCAGAATCGATAATCAGACGAACCGGCAGATTGAGGTGCAGTGGCAGACTGAGGAATATAATACCGGGTGGACGCCAGTGACGATCGCCGCCAATGGTTCCGCGGTTGTGAATTGCGCTGATCCCGACATGACCGGTGTGAAGCTGATGGTCTACTGCGACGGGGAAATTAAATCCCTAGCCAGCCTGAATACCTACAGCGTTAATGTGGTGTATCAGGATCAAAGCGGAAACCGACTGGGCGGCGCTACCGAGTATAACACGATTTCCGGCGGTGTTTCCCATACGGCGCCTTCGTCCTTACAGCTTTCCGGAGAAACCTATCTGATCAGCGGCCCGGAGTACAAGGAATTTTCCTATCAATCCAATACCACTGAGATTGTCTATACTTATCAGCACCAGCAGAAGCAGCCGATCACCTGTCCGGTTCTTTATGTGGATCAGTACGGCAATCAGATCGGAAGCGCAAGCTTTCAGGTACAGCCCAATTCTGCGGGCAGCTTCACCGCGCCCCAGAGTTATACCTCCAACGGCCGCAGCTACACTCTGATGGCGGGACAGTCCGCGTCAGTTTCCCATGATTATAATAAAGGCGTCCAGGAGTATGTCTTCCGGTACCAGCTGGTAACCGAGGAAAGCACCCGCCCATACCTGTTCCGTGTGCAGTACCAGACGATATCCGGAGCTTTGCTCAAGTCCAGCAGTGTGACGGTGCAGTCCGGTTCTACCGCGACTTTCCAGGTGGCCAATGAATATATGACCGCCGATGGCACTTTGTATACTAAGGTGGCGGGCGAGCCTTCCGTGATCAGCCATAATTATAATGACAGCACCAGGCTCTACACCGTGAAGTATGAGGAGAGCAAAGCGACCAAGCCTTATGACATCAGCGTGCGCTATGTGGACGCACTCACCGGCCTGACCTTAAAGACCGACAGCGTGCATGTTGGGCTAAATGAAACCGCCAGATTTACAGCCGATTCGGAGATCACTGTCAACGGCGTTGAATATGTGGTGGCAGCCGGCCAAAGCAGGCAGATAGTCCATGCTTTTGAAGATTCCAAGCGGATTTATGAGATCTATTACAGCGAAAAAGGCGCGGAAGCTCAAAGCTATCCGGTGACCATCCGTTATTTTGACGTGACAGAGGGCAGAGTGCTCTATACCACTACCGTTACCGCCAGTTATGACAGTCAGCTGACGGTTACCGCCCCTGAAAACTACACGGCAGGCGGCGAGAATTATGTGATGCTGGGCGGGCAGTCCGCTTCGATTGCTCATGAATTCTATTCTACGCGCCACGCTTATGTTTTCTTTTACCGCAATGTGAATGACACTGCTAACGAGGATACCATTGTAGAGGTAACCCCTGAGGATAATACAGTTGTTGTCACTCCTGACGGGGAGACCATCGTAGCGACTCCCGGAGGTGAAGTGACCATCGACGATGAGCCGGTACCGCTGGCACCTGGCACGGATGATGCTGCAAGCAGCCAGTCTTCCAGCTCCTCTAATTCCTCTGAGGCCTCGGAAGTGACCATTGACGACGAGGAAGTTCCTCTCGCACCCGGCCCCGGTAACCAGGGAGGCTCCTCCAGCAGCATCGGTTGGTGGATCGCGGGCGGCGGAGTCCTTCTTCTCGCAGCCGGCGCGGCAGTGCTTCTGATCGTGATGAAGAAAAAGAAGGCAAAAAAGGACGCCCAGTGAGGCGTTCTAAAACCTAAGCAAAGATGGAACCCGCCTCTTTAGGAGGCGGGTTCCATCAATTATTTCGGGGGAAAATGATATTCCCGCTGAAACGATTGGTGGGGAAGCGCCGCCGGCTGCAGTCGTTCGCAATCTTTACTTCCCGCGGGCTTGAGAGAGCGTTGCTCTGCTGGAAGGGTAAGCGATTCGGAAAAGCCTCGGCCTGACGCCGGATCTTTTTCATAAAAAATGCTCTTTATTTTCGTTAAGAAAGCGTAAAGAAAATGTTTGATAATCTCCTTGATTATCGGGCCGCTTTTTGCTATAGTAATTATCACGTACTATTCAGAAAGGAGCGCTTTTGCGCCGGTAATTTTTATGAAGCTGGAAACCAAAAACTTTTACAAAACAGTAGGCGCTTTGGTGCTCCCAATCGCCTTGCAGAATCTGATTAACGTAGCCGTGACCTCCGCCGACGTGGTCATGCTGGGCAGGGTCGGGGAAACCGTCCTTTCCGGATCCTCCCTGGCGGGACAGGTGCAGTTTGTCCTGACATTGTTCCTTTTCGGCCTTACCTCCGGCGCGGCGGTGCTTACTGCCCAATACTGGGGAAAAAAGGATATGAGAACCATCGAAAAGGTTATGGGAATCGCCTTTCGCTTTTCCATTATCGTTTCGGTGATTTTTCTGCTGGCGGTGCAGATCTTTCCTGCCCAGGTTATGTCTATTTTCACACCGGAGCAGCCGGTGATCGACGAGGGCGTCAAATATCTGAGGATTGTCTCCTTCACCTATCTTTTATGCGCCGTCACGCAGGTTTACCTAAACGTCATGCGGAGCGTGGAGCGGGTGGTGATCGCTACCGTTACCTACTCGGTGTCTCTGATTGTGAATATCGTCATCAATGGAATCCTGATTTTCGGACTCTTAGGCTTTCCGCGGCTGGGAATTGTCGGCGCGGCAATCGGCACGCTGATTGCTAGAATTGTGGAAGTCTTAATCGTGGTGGTTTACGCCAAGACCAAATCTATTTTGAACTTTAAGCTGAGGGATTTGTTTGTAAGAGATAAGCTCTTATTCCAGGACTTTATCCGGTATGCCATTCCGGTCACCCTAAACGAGCTGATGTGGGGCACGGGCTGTTCGGTGATCGCTGTGGTAATCGGCCACATGGGCCAGGCGGCGGTGGCCGCTAATTCGGTAGCCCAGGTGACCCGTCAGCTGGCTACGGTGGTATCCTTTGGCATCGCGGCCGCCGCGGCGGTGCTCATCGGCAAGGCTATCGGCGAGGATAACTACGAGGAGGCCCAGAAATACGGCACCCGGTTTGTAAAGCTTTCCATCGTGGCCGGATTAGCGGGGGCGCTGGTAGTGCTGGTTGCCCGGCCTATTGTTTTGCAGGTCATGACGTTAACCCCCACAGCCCAAGGTTATCTTTCCACCATGATGTTCATTATGGCCTATTTTGTAGTCGCGCAGGCTTATAATACCACTATGGTTGTGGGAATCTTCCGGGCGGGCGGAGACACTCGTTTCGGCTTGGTTCTGGATGTGGTGACTATGTGGGGCTGTTCCATTTTATTTGGCGCCATCGCGGCGTTTGTGTTCCACTGGAGCGTGGAGTGGGTTTACGTGCTGCTGCTGAGCGATGAAATCATCAAGATTCCGCTGACGACCTGGCGGTATAAAACCAGGGTTTGGCTGCGCAACGTAACCAGATAAACGGCTTGATCCCATGAAATTCCCAGCTGTTTTATGCTTGTCAGGCCGGAGGGAAGGCGTGAGGCCATATTCATAAGAGCCGCGTGCGTTAGCCACGCGGCTCTTTTTATGATATAGACGGCTGGAGGAGATTCGGCCATTTCTGGGGGGCACGTCATAAAAGTTTTCCGCTTTTTCGGCTGAAGGGATTGGAGATTAAGTGAGCCGGCTGCAGGCAGGATTTATTGACGGCAAAGAAGCTGCCGCTGAGACGGCGGCTTGCCTGGCAGGAAACGCCGCCGGCAGCGCAGGTAAAAGCTTTTAAGCGCCTTACAAGGAAAAGCTCGTTCCACCGATTTAGGTAATCCGAGGGCTGGGAGCCTTTGAAAAAGCATTAGCTTCAGAGGAGGTAAGGCTGCGGGCACGAGGGAATCCAAAGCTGAGGCGTATCTGGGATGCCCCCTTGACAGGCTGTAGAATTTTTCTAGGTTGTGCTCGAACACGATTTATCTTGACAGCGATATGAAATCAGGGTATCATGAGTTTATATAAAAACCGATCTTGAAGAAAACGAGGCGATACTATGGCGGTGACCATTAAAGATATCGCGGCGGCGGTTGGAGTATCCAGGGGCACGGTTGACCGGGTGATCAACCACCGGGGCGGCGTCAGCGAAGAGGTAGCCGCCAGGGTCGAGCAGGCTGTGGAGGAGATGGGCTATTTTCCCAACCGGGCGGGCAGGATTTTGGCCGCCAGAAAAAAGCCCGTGACCATAGGCTGCCTGCTGCCCAGTGATAAAATCACCTTTTTCCACGACGTGATTCGGGGATTTTTCAGGGCGGAGCGGGAGCTCTCTGATTTTGGAGTTTCCTTGCGGCTGAAAGAAGTGCGCGGCTATGATCCGGAGATCCATCTTGCCGCGCTGAGGGAGCTCTTGGCGGAGAATGTGTCGGCCCTGTGCGTAGCAACGATAGAAACTCCTGAAATCACAGCTCTTCTAAACCAAACGGCGGCCGAGGGCGTTCCGGTGGCGGCAATCAACATTGACCTGCCTCATGTGAACCGGCTGTTTTATATCGGCAGCAATTATCTGGCCGGCGGCAGAACCGCTGGGGGCTTGCTTTCCCTGATGGCCAAGGGGCCGGTGAGCCTTTTTGTGGTGGCGGGCTCCAGCAATATTCACAGCCACCATCTCCGGATCGAGGGATTCGCTCAGGTGATGAAGGAGAAGGAAACGGCTTACACTCTGGTGGATGTCCAGGTGACCCAGGATGACAGCGAGGTGGCCTATGAGGCCACTAAAAGGGTGCTTCAGGAGCATCCGGAGATCAATTATATTTATATCACCACCTCAGGTAGCGCTCCCGGTGTATGCAGAGCGCTGGAGGAGTTGGAAAGGAAAAAACGGGTGACTGTTATCGCCTTCGACGACAATAAGGAAAATAAGCGGTTGATGAAAGAGGGCAGCATCGATGTGCTGCTGTGCCAGGAGTCCTTTCGGCAAGGCTATGACGCCATCAACCATCTGTTTTATTATCTGGTGGATGGAACTGTGCCGAAGGCAGAGTATTTTACCCATACGGTGATAAAAATCGGGGAAAATCTGTAGCTTTCCCATCCGGCGTTTTTCACCGCCCGGCTGCTCCTAAAATCCAGGGCGGCAGATTTTACCACGGATCACTGACCAGAGAGGAGGATATGCCATGAAAAAGGGATTCAGGGCTGTCCTGATGGGAATCGCGGCGGTTTTTCTGCTGGCAGCCGGGTATTTTATCGGATACAAAACGGCTTATGACAGCGTTGAAAATATGGGAGCGGCGCAGGCGGCTGATCAGCAAACCTTTTACGCGGAGATTCGTGAAAGGGAAGCCGGCCGTTTTTTGGTGAAAGGGCTGGCTGTGAATGATCTTAATTACAGAGGGGAATTCACTTTTTCAGCCACTGGGGAAACGGCGTTATTATGGCGGGGAACGGCGATCGGATTGTCTGATTTAGATGCCGGCGATATCATAGCGGTTACTTTTGATGGTTATGTCTTAGAATCTTATCCAGCGCAGCTTCAGGAAGTGATAAGGATTCAACTGCTGGACGATGAAAAGTAGGTATTTAACAATTTATTATAAAGGAGACGATTGCATGAATTATTTAATTGGTGTGGATTTAGGAACCTCTGGCACCAAAACCGTGCTGTTTGATACAGAGGGAACCGTGATTTCCAGCGCTACGGTAGAATATCCTATGTATCAGCCGAAAAACGGCTGGGCAGAGCAGGCGCCGGAGGACTGGTGGGACGCCACCATGCGGACCACAAAAAAGGTAATTGAGGATTCCGGCGTAGATTCTAAGGACATCAAGGGTATGGGAATTTCCGGCCAGATGCACGGCCTTGTCATGCTGGACGAAAATGGAAGCGTTTTGAGAAGATCCATTATTTGGTGCGACCAGCGCACCGCCCGGGAATGTGAGGAAATCACAGAACGGGTTGGAGCCAAGCGGCTGATTGAGATCACCGCTAACCCTGCTCTGCCTGGCTTTACCGCGTCGAAAATCCTGTGGGTCAGAAACCACGAGCCGGAAATTTATGCGAAATGCCGGCACATCCTTCTGCCGAAGGATTATGTCCGTTACATGCTGACCGGAGAATTTGCCACAGAGGTTTCCGACGCATCAGGGATGCAGCTTTTGGATATCCCCAACCGCTGCTGGTCCGACGAGGTTCTGGAAAAGCTGGATATTGACAAGAGTATGCTGGCTAAGGTGTATGAGTCTCCGGAGATTACCGGCTATATCACCGAGGAGGCCGCGAAGCTGACCGGACTGGCGGCGGGCACGCCGGTGGTTGGCGGCGCCGGTGACAACGCCGCCGCGGCGGTAGGAACCGGCGTGGTGGAAGAAGGAAAGGCCTTTACCACCATCGGCACCTCAGGCGTGGTGTTCGCACATTCCGATAAGGTGACGATCGATCCCCAGGGCAGGGTTCACACCTTCTGTTCCGCGGTGCCTGGCTGCTGGACGGTCATGAGCTGCACGCTGGCGGCGGGCCTTTCCCTGAAGTGGTTCCGGGACAATTTCTTCCTGGAGGAAATGCAGACCGCGAAAGGCATGGGGGTCGATCCCTATTACCTGATGGACCGCCAGGCTGAACGCGCGCCCATCGGCGCCAACCGTTTGGTTTACCTGCCTTATCTGATGGGAGAGCGCTCTCCCAAGCTGGATTCCGACTGCCGCGGCGTATTCTTTGGGCTGTCCGCTATGCACACTAAGTACGATATGCTCCGGGCTGTGATGGAAGGCGTTATCTACTCCCAGCGGGAATGCCTGGATATTCTTCGGGGGATGGGTGTGGTCTCCAGCGAGATGCTGGCCTGCGGAGGCGGCGGAAGCAGCCCCATGTGGCGCCAGATGATGGCTGATGTTTACAATCTGCCGGTAAAAACGGTGGTTTCCAAGGAGGGTCCCGCTCTCGGCGTGGCGATTCTGGCGGGCGTAGGCGCGGGAATTTATCCCAGCGTGGCGGAAGCTTGCCGCAAGGTGGTTAAAACCAATCCCGCCCAGGCCCCGATTCCGGAGAACACAGGCCGCTATGAGGAGTTTTACCGTGTTTACTGCGGCCTGTATCCTCAGCTGAAGGATTGCTACAAGGCGCTGGCCGCACTTTGATGAAAGCCTGGCGGAAATCCAGCTCGCCTGCCCGGGCAACGCCGCTGCCATAGAATTTGTTTTTCAACCAAATGAAATAAAAAACAAGCCGGGGAGGTTCTTGCCCAAAAGAACCTCCCCGGCTTGTTTCTGTATTGATAAAAACGGTTGCTGCTTAATATACGTAATATGGATTGGGCTTACACACAAAATACTGATGAATCAATGATCCAGCCAATACTGAAAAGATCGCCGGTGAACAGGTATAAAATACCCGTTCCGGCTTTGCCTTCATAAAATTTATGTCCTCCCAAAAGCAGGCAAAGACAAATTTAACTGATGAGCCGAAGCTATAACTCACAAAAGAGCGGAAAGATGAAATGATATAAAAATCATTTTGCTGTTAGAGATAAATTTTGTGAAAAATTTTACGAGTTTAGAAGAAAAGTACAAAAAAATATTGATTTCTTAGGGATATTTAGGTATACTAAAAGGTGATTACAAGAATAATTATAAGGAAAAGAAGGATCCGCGATGCAGAAGAAATCAAGGCGCCCCCGGGAAAAGGTCCTTTCTATGGCCCTGATGCTGGTAATGCTGGTGTTGGGTATTCTGTGCTTTTTGACACCTTTAAGCACTCTGGTCGGGGTTCAATATCTGGCGTTTGGCTGTTTAGCTATTTACGGCGCCGTAATGGTGGTGCGTTATATCGGCTCTGAACATAAAAGCAAATTTTTACTTCTGGGAGGAGTGGCTTGTTTTTTACTCAGTGCGGCGGTGCTACTGGTGTGGATGTTCCAGTCAGCCGAAGCGGCGGAGGGAATGATGTCTTTTATCTGCTGTATTGTGCTGGCAGTGCTGTCGGTATCTATGGGAATTAACCATTTCATGATGGCCTTTCCCTTTCAGAGAAAAGACGATAAGGCCAGAGGCTGGCTGTTCGCTGGGGCAATCGTCAATTTTTTAGTAGGCGTTTTGCTGGTGCTATTTCCTGTCTTTGCCGCAATGCCCCCAATTTCCGCGCTCCTTGGAACTTATCTGCTGTCAGGAGGCATCACAATTTTGCCCGAGCTTTGGACAGCTTCCTCTGATCAGAACCCGAAATCCTCACAGAAAAAATAGCGCCGATATCCCCTGGCCGCCAAAGGGCCTGAGAAATGGCCAGACGGCGTCTTAGCACAAGCGTCAAAGGGGATCTCGAAAGGAAGAGACTTTGGGCTTTTTTGCGCTGAGAAAAAAGAACCCCATTTTTCACCGGTCTCCACTCTGTTTTCCCGGCACGGCTTTTTACCGCTGAAAGGAGCTTTTTCACGCCGCTGCGCGGATGCCAAAAGGGTTTCCGCTTCCTATATTTTTTAAAGGATGCTTAACTGCCCATAAGAGAGCGGTGTATTCCCCTTTGAAAAGTCTTCTGAAAAATAAAACATAAAAACGCCGCTGGTTTTCAGCGGCGTTTTTTCTGTGAGTTTTATCTCGCGGACTGACGTTTTTTCTGCGGCTATGCAGGACTAAACCCTTTTGCCGTGCTTTTCCAAAGGGCGGCTCGGCTATCCTTTCAAGCCGGCGGCCTTAAAAAAGTCCCCGTAGGCCTCCTGCCATTCCTCCCACTGGAGAGGCTGGTAAACCTTAATATCGTTGGACTCCCGGATGATTTTCCGGGCTTCCCTATGATCCCTGATTTCTCCCAGGGCCAGACAGGCGACGCCGATATTTCCCATTACGGTAGCTTCCACCGGCCCGGCATATACCGGAACGCCGCAGGCGCTGGCGGTCATCTTGCACAGCAGAGTGTCCTTGATGCCGCCGCCAAACATATGGATGGTCTTATATTTTTTTCCGGTGATGGAAGAAAGAGTCTCAAAGGTATATTTATAACGCATGGCGATGCTTTGATAAATGCATCTCATGATCTCGCCGCGGGTTTGAGGCACGGTCTGCCCTGTGCGTTCGCAGTACTCCTGGACCCGGCGGGGAAGATTGCCGGGAGTCTCAAACTGGGGCGCGTCGGTATCAATATAGCACTGGAAAGGCCGGGATTCCAGGGCCTCGTTTTCCAGAACGTCGAAGCCAACCTCGTTGCCCTCCCGCAACCACTGCCGACGGGATTCCTGGATCAGCCAAAGACCCATAATGTTCTTTAAAAAACGTACGCTGTGATGATAGCCGATCTCGTTGGTAAAGTTGGCGGCTATCGCTTTTTCACTCATAATCGGCTTGCCGAGTTCAGTGCCGAACAGGCTCCAGGTGCCGCAGCTGATGTAGACAAAATCCTTTTCCTTAGCGGGACAGCTGAACACCGCCGAGGCGGTGTCGTGAGTTGCGACCGCTACCACAGGTACGCTGGGACAGCTCAGCTCCTCACAGATTTCCGGAAGAAGATTGCCGTAAATTTCTCCAGTGGAAATAATCGGCGGGAAAATCTCGGTAGGAATCCCCAGAGTCCGGCAAAGCTGGAAATCCCAGCTTTTCAGGGTGGGATTGTATAGGTTTGTGGTAGAGGCGTTGGTCACCTCACACTTTTTTTCTCCGGTGAGAAAATAGGCCATTAAATCCGGCATCAGAAGAAATCGATCGGCTTGGGCCAGCAGAGCAGGCTCCTCCCGCGCCAGATAATATAATTGGTACAGGGTGTTGAAGCGCATGAGCTGAATCCCGGTTTTTTCGTAAATCTCCTCTTTGGGGATGATTTTAAATACCTGCTCGGGCACGCCGACGGTATGAGGATCCCGGTAGTGAACCGGATTTTGCATCAAATTGCCCCTGCGGTCAAGAAGGCCGAAATCCACTCCCCAGGTGTCGATGCCGATGGCGTCAAAGCCCCCCTTGGCCAAGGCCAGAGAGATGCTCCTTTTGATCTCAAACATCATACGCACGATGTCCCAGTAAAGAACCCCGTTTAATACGACGGGATCATTGCTGAAACGGTGGATTTCCTCCGCCTTTAATTGGTTCCCCTCAAAGCGGCTGAGCATTGCCCGCCCGCTGGAAGCGCCGAAATCAAAGGCTAAAATTCTTTTCTCCATGCCGGCTTCCTCCTTCAGATCATTTCTGTAATGATGATACCATTTACAGGATCAGGCGTCCACAATTGTCCGAAAGGTTTCTATAAAATCTTTATTTCAGAACAAAATAGTCAGAAACAAAAATAATCACGCAAAATCATTCTTTGAGATTCGCCCGATATAGGGTAAGGCCGCATTGTGCGGAGGAAGAACCGATTTCAGCGGCCAGGGCTTCATAGGAAACCTGCCGTACCATCACCGTACACTGTCTGTCGTAATTGCAGTCATAAACCGTGAAACCTCCGGTGATTGTTTGAAGAAACACCATGGTGTGGGGATAATGGGGCGTGCCGTATTGAATAATATCCCCAGGCCGGCCTTGGGACAGCAGGCGTTCCAAGGCCGTTTTGCTTATATTTTTTTGGGTGAGCTGTCCTACCACGGATAGGTTTTCCGTTCCATCCAGCTGATACCAGGTATCCCGATAATAGCTGTTTGGCATATCGCAGCCATAAAGGGCGTGAAAGACATAGCCTGCAAAGCCAAAGCATTGGGTGGCGCCCCGGTATGCGCCGGTGAAGCTGCTGCCAGGCGGGTATTCCTCCTGAATTTGGTTCAACCGGTTCCAAACGCTGTCGGAGCTTTGAGAAAATGGGTGGGAAAAAGCATAGAAAAAAGTTGAAACAACACAAATTAATACTAATAGTATAGAAAATACCGCTTTCCATCGGGTGGAATGGCAAAGCTTCCTTAAAATACCCATAGGCACACCTCGCGTTATTCCTCTTTCCAAGGCATATGCGGCTGTGGTATGATAAATGAAAGACTTTAAGGGTTTAGGAGGCCGGATCATGGAAGCTTTATTTATTTGCTATCCCAAATGCTCCACCTGCGCTAAGGCTAGAAAATTTTTGCAGGAAAAGGGCATCCCGTTTCAGGAAAGAAATATTAAGGAGGAAAATCCCACGCAAGAGGAGCTGGCTCAGTGGATTTGCCAAAGCGGGCTTCCGGCGGAAAAATTTTTTAATACCTCTGGAATGCTCTACCGGGAGAAGAAACTGAAGGCGGTTTTGCCAGGATTAACCCAGCAGGAAAAAATCAGACTGCTGGCCGAGGATGGTATGCTGGTCAAACGTCCGCTGCTGATTGGGGAAGGCTTTGTTCTGGCAGGCTTCCGGCAGGGACAGTGGGAGGAAGCTCTGGCAAAATAGAAAAAGGGACGGAATCCATTCCGTCCCTTTTTCATCTTTCGGCCGCTGAGGCTTCTCTTTTTCCTATCAGCCATGGGGATAAGCCTTTTACCCGGCTGTTAAAGCGCTGCGGACGGCAGCTTCGTCCGGCGGGACTATTCCCAGCGGATCACGGACCTTTCATAACGGGGGCAGACCCTCATGCATATGCCGCATACAGCCCCGCGGCCAATATGCTGGTACTGGCGCTTCATATGCTGGCTGCATTTTTCCGGATCGAAAAGCAGCTTCCGAGGCATACCAGGGACCCATTCCGGGCCGAGAATCGCGCCGCTGGGACAGGAATCCACACATTTGCGGCAGCTGCCGCAGAGAGAGGCTGGAAGCGCGTTTTCCACAGGAAAGGGACAGTCGGTGAATAATGTGGCCAGCCGGACGCGGGGGCCAAACCGATGATGGAGAAATAAGGAGCTTTTTCCTATGACGCCCAGGCCGGCGGCGCAGGCCGCCAGCTTATGGGAAAATCTGCCCTGATAGTTCCAGCCCTTTTGATTCATGCTTTGACTGGCGGCCACAGTGATATACTGATAGCCGGCCCGGTCCAAAAACAATCCGGCCTTCAGCAGGCATTGATCCAAGAATGCGTTTACCGCCCGGTAATGACTAAAATAGGTCAAAGTGGGCTCTCCTTCGATTTCATCCACAATGGCGTTGGACAGCCGAACCACCAGGGTAACGGCATAGGGCGTTTTCTCCAGGCCCTCGGCTTCCGGCTTGGAAAAGCCCACGTCGCTGACGCCCAATGATAATAGAAAAGCTTCCAGCTTCTCCCGCAGCTCCACAGGCGTTGGAAGGGCGGAGCCTTGGAAACCGCCGGACTTCCGGATAGGCTCCGCCTGTGAGGAGGCGGCCTGAATGGCCTTCCGTTTCCAAGAGGTCTCCGGCAATTCCTTTGCCGTTTCAAAGGAGCTTCCAAATTCGTCTTGCGGTTTCATAACATTCCTCATTTCCAGCTGTTATTATACCTTGTTATCATACCACAAAACAGCGGGAAAGGGTACGGCTCCCTTACCGTTTTCCATAGAAACGCCCCGGTCGCACAGTCAGCGGAAGAACAGCTTGGCAAAGGCTGGCAGAGAAAGCCGCCTTGAGGAGAATGTGCCGCGGATTTGGAGGGACGGGCCTCGATGGAGGCCGCCAAATATACTCAAGGAACGCGCGCCGGAAGTCCGGGCCGCGCGCCCGTTGGGAACGGCTGCCCTTCCGAAGCGCCGTTGCAAAGGCGGGCCGGTTCTTTTATAATGAATATATGGGCAAGAGAAAGCTGGAGAAATCCAGGAGACGGCCGGGAGGAAGAGGAATGAGAAAAACAATTGGAATTTTAGCGCATGTAGACGCGGGGAAAACCACTTTGTCCGAGGCGGTTCTGTACCATGGAAAGGCAATCCGCGCAAAGGGACGGGTAGACCACCGGGATTCCTTTCTAGACGCCGACGCCGTTGAGAAGCAGCGGGGCATCACTGTGTTTTCCGGGCAGGCGGCCTTTTCTCTGGGAGAAAACCAATATTACCTGGTAGACACGCCGGGACACGCAGACTTCGCCGGGGAAATGGAACGGACTCTGGGGGTGCTGGACTATGCCGTTTTGGTGGTGAGCGCCGCCGATGGGGTTCAGGGGCATACGGCGACCCTCTGGCGGCTGTTGGAAAAAAATCAGATCCCGGTATTTTTCTTCCTGAATAAAATGGATCAGCCGGGGGCGGACGGAGAAAAATCTCTGGCGGAGCTCCGGGAACAGCTTTCGCCGGATATTTACTGGTTTCCGGCGGAAGGGCTGGAGGCTGCGGCGGAGGACCTGGCGGCCCTGGATGAGAATTTGTTGGAACGCTACTTGGAGACCGGCTATGACGAAAAGCTGTGGTACGGCAGGACGGCGGAGCTGATTCGGAGCCGCCGGGTGTTTCCCTGTTTTTCCGGCAGCGCGCTGAATGACCAGGGCGTGATAGAGTTCTTAGAGCAGATGGACCGGCTGACGAAAACGGAATATGAGGCAAAAAGGGACGAGCCCTTTTGCGGAAGAGTGTACCAGGTGCGTCACGACGAAAAGGGAAACCGGGTCAGCTTTTTAAAGGTGCTGTCCGGTGCGTTAACGGTAAAGGACGAGGTCGCTACTCTGGATGGGCCGCAGAAAATCGACGAGCTGCGGCATTATCAGGGCCTGAAATTCCAGACTGGAAAAACGGCGGCGGCCGGGTCTCTGTGCGGAGTAACCGGCCTGACGGTCAAGCCGGGCGAGCAGATCGGGGAAGCTCCCTGCCGTCCGAGGCTGGAAACCACTCCGGCTTTAACGGCAAAGGTGGAATACGGAGAAGGAGTGCCGGCGAAAACCGTGCTGGAAGAATTTAAACTATTGGAGGCGGAGGAGCCGCTGCTGAATGTTTCCTGGGAGGAACGGCTGGAGGAAATCCGGGTGCATATTTTGGGGACAGTACAGCTGGAAATCCTTCAGGAGCTGATGGCGGAGAGATTCCGGCGGAAAATACGGTTCGGGGAATGTCAGGTTTCTTACCGGGAAACCATTGGAAACACAGTGCTTGGCTGCGGCCATTTCGAGCCGCTCCGCCATTACGCGGAGGTGCATCTGGCTCTTTCTCCCGGAAAAAGAGGCTCCGGGATCACCTTTGAAAGCAAATGTCCTTTCTCTAAATTGGCAAACTTCTTATAAATTATTTACTGAAGTGTTTTCTGCTGGCAGTAAGTATATGACGGTTCATCAGGCAAAGGGGTTAGAATGGGAAAAAGTTGTTGTTAGCTTAACTCCTAATAAGGCATCCAATAAAGATAACACCACGCTTGACGTAATGTACAATAATCCTTGTTTGTTAGAAGAACAAGCCGCGCAAGAATTTACTCGAATGTATTATGTTGCTTGTAGCCGCGCTAAGGAAGACCTGTATATCCACTTGCCAAACGGGTTTTCTTCAAGCATTATCGACAACGCAATAGGTGCATTTACAGAGAAAAGCGGACAACGTATTGAATACGAGATTATATAAGTTATGTAACAAAAAATGCAACATCTTGTGAGGCTAAGTGTTTTAAAAGACAATTGAAAGCAGGATTAGGAATATTTTTGCATGCAAAGATTTTCACAAAAATCCACGAAACTGGTACGATGTTGAATGCTATAATCCATCACATTCAGCTGAAATCTGCATGACAATTAGAATATAAAATAGGACCATACAAAACTCGGCTTAAAATGTTGCGACAGCAACTTAAATATTAAGTATACTTTGTTTGAAAGGAGGGAGATTCTTGGAGATATTAACCCGTATGGACTTGGCACTCGCGTATGTGGAGGATAACCTGACAGATGAGATCGATCGAGAAGTGCTGGCACGTATTGCTTGTTGTTCGGCTTTGCCCAAAGAGTGCCCGACTTTCCAAAACCGCACTGCAGGGAGTTATGTGACGAGAAACAAGAAGATATGCGAAAAGCTTTGATTTAAGCTATTTTGCAGAGATATCTACATAAATTTATAAGCAAGATATAAAGTGTTTTTCGTTCCTCTCATCAATAAAAACTGCCTACCCCATGATACTGTCCGCAATCAGTATTATTTCCGTCTGGCTGATGCCAGGTTCCGCAGTGATGATATATTCAATGATACCGGTATCCCAGTAAAGGATATTGCCTTCCTCTTCCGAATATAGGGCGCTGTATATGCCGTGGATGACGATCTCTTCCATCGGCATAGCGTCCGGATTGAAAACAGCCCGTCCCGGAATTTTATGAAAATACCGGATGGTGATATCAGCATCCCCATTGAGGTAAGTGAGTTCTTTGGAAT
>ENA-OPRR01000716-OPRR01000716.1-human-gut-metagenome-genome-assembly--contig:-NODE-716-length-32915-cov-4.035453_pt1 | contig 32915 bp, 30 predicted proteins | sample MGYA00241796_ERZ501883 | MGnify/ENA primary metagenome ERZ501883 (study PRJEB25962, sample SAMEA2042406) | human gut metagenome | biome: human gut; feature: human-associated habitat; material: faeces...
CCGCCAATGGCGGGCACTGACTTCGCTGGCTGCTGTCAGCCATCGGTCGGCCAGTCTTTCTCCTTGCATTTCGAGGCTGTAGACGGCTACGGCATGTCCTGCCATGGCTGCGTTTCGTGCCAGATGTAGTGCGAATGCCGTTTTTCCTACGCCGGGACGGGCGGCGATTACCACTAGTTCGCCGTTTTGGAGTCCGGACGTCATGCGGTCCAGATCCGTCAGTCCGGTGGGAATGCCGGTCACTCCGTTCGTACTCTTGGCGATACGTCCCTCGGCTTCGCTCATGGCGGCGCTCATCAGTGCGTCCATGTCGCGCAGGTGGGTGTTGTGGTTGAACTCACCCTCCAGGCGGTCGAGCAGGTTGTGTGCATCTATCAGCGAGTCGTCGATATCCATGGTTTCGTCCAGCGAACAGGCGAGAAGTTTGTTGAAGCCCAGGATCATTTCGCGCCGCAGGTATTTTTCGTGCACAATCCGGATGTGGTATTCGATGTGTACGGAACTTGCCACTTTACTGCTCAGTTGGGTGATACCATACGGACCGCCCGCTTCTTCGAGCTTTCCGCGGTGTGAAAGTTCCTCTTTCACGGTGAGGATGTCGATTTTGGTACCCGCCTGATACATCGCCAGCATGGCGGCGTAGATTATCTGGTGGCGTAGCACGTAAAACATTTCGGGGCGTAGCTTGTCGGCTACCAGTGGCATGGCTTCCTGTTCTATCAGGCAGGCGCCGAGGATCGCTTCCTCTATTTCGGGTGCTTGGGGCGAAACTCTGTTTTCGGTATTCATCATTAATAGGTGTATTCGTTCAGGAAAGCTTTGTTCGATAAATAACTGCCGGCATGGAGGAGGAAGTTGACGTTCGTCTGGTGGAAATAATATACTTCGATGTTGTCGATTGCCAGTTGTTGTTCCTTGTCACTCAGCTTCTTCCACTCGCGTTGCGCCTTGGCGATGTTCTCCTTGGGAAGCTGCGTGATGCTGTGGTATTCGTTCCAGAACAGTTGGAACTTCTCGTTGACAGCTTTCTTTTTCTGTTTCCCGGCATCGGGCAGTCCCACCCATTTGTCATATTCGACGACGCGTATGTGCAGGGATGTATTGTTGGGGTGGGGGATGATTTCGATGATTCCCCGGGTGGCAAGTCCGTGCATGAAGCGGAAAGTCTTCCCGGTGGACCAGTGGAGAACGCGGCTCCAGTCGCGGTAACTGAACAGGCTTTCACCTCTTTTGCACGGGCAGTTCTTGTTGCAGCGGTCGTTGTATAGCGTTTCCGAATAGTTGACTTTCATCAGGATTTTCAGGAGTGCCTCTATCTCTCCCTCTTGCAGGTGCGGATTTTCTATCTGTTGTTGCAATAAGGTTTTCGGGATAATGAGAAAACCATGCTTTGTCATGGCTTGGAAATTAAATTTGTTCATTTTGGCTTATTTAAAATTTTCGGTAAAGGTAATCCCTTTGCGTATGGCTTGCAAGAGGCGTTGTGGTGTGTGGATGACTGTGGACGGTTGCGGACTTCGAATGTACTTCCGCTAACTGTTTTTTCTCTCTGCGGATGTTCTCCGGAGGGGATGATGAAACAGATACTCCGTTTCTGTCCGGCAGAGCCTTTGATACAGACAAACAGAGCCTTCGTTCGGTTGAATCGGAGGCTCTGTTTTAGTTGAAAAATACGGTCGTTTTTACGAACACTTTGTGGAACACTTTTTTCCTACTGCAAATAGCTGTATGTTTGAGAGTTATCTTTCTGTGGGAAAAAATGCCGAACGCAAAGTGGAATACATAATAAACGATAAAAGATAAATGATATATTTAAAAATATATAGTTCGATTTTTCTTTTATTTCTTATCCGTGTTTTTGTTTTCTGCTACGCGCTGTACTTTGACCGACAGTATAATGTGGGGCGGTCCCCAATGGCGGTAGATGATTAGCTGCATTTCGGGGCTGATCTCGATCGTCGTGTCGGTGTAGTGCGCGTCGGCAAGTTGTTCACTCAAAGCATTACTTGCTTTGATACAATTACGCATTTTTTTGCTGGCGGACGATGTACTTGCCATTTGAGGGAAGTATGCCACTGCCAAATCGGAAAAATGCTTGAAACCGTTAATGCTGTAGCTTTCGTCAGCTACTTCATTACTTTTCATAAATTTACAATTTAATTGTTTCTTAATTATGGCTTTTGTCTTAAAAACCGCACAAATATATGAAAATATATTTGATAAATAACATGAAAGTTTTAGTTTTTATTTTTGTAAATTTATGTATGTAAATTTTTATATATTGATTTTTTTGTTTTACTAAAGTAAAGTGTGGGAATAGTAAATATTATTAATTAAATTATTTGTTGATGAAGAAGGAAAGTTTTACTTCGTTTATGAAACAAGTGGCTGCCGATTTGCAGCAGAGTGGAAATTTAGGGACTGCTCATGTGTATAGAAGTAGTTTGAATGCGATTCTTGTTTTTCAGGAATCGGAAAGCGTGGAGTTTCGGGAAATAACTCCGGAGTGGCTGAAACATTTTGAGGGTAGCCTTCGTGCCCGTGGGTGTAGTTGGAACACGGTGTCTACGTACCTTCGCACGATGCGTGCCGTTTACAATCGGGCCGTCGATCTTCATCGTGCGCCGTACGTGCCGCATCTGTTCCGTTCCGTATATACAGGTACGCGGGCGGACCGCCGGCGGGCGTTGGATATGGAAGACATGAAGAAGGTGTTTGCCCGTCTGTTGCAGTCGGCCACCATACCTCCCGGCATGAGGGGTGCGCAGGAATTGTTTATCCTCATGTTCCTGCTTCGGGGATTGCCTTTTGTCGATCTGGCTTACCTGCGGAAGAGCGATCTTCGGGGGGATGTCATTACTTACCGTCGCCGCAAAACGGGTCGTCCGTTGTCGGTGACGTTGACGCCGGAAGCCATGTTCCTCTTGCAGAAGTATATGAACCGTGATAAGCGTTCGCCTTATTTGTTCCCTATTCTCCGCAGCGCCGAAGGTTCGCCGGAAGCTTATCGGGAATATCAGTTGGCATTGCGCCATTTCAATTATCAGTTGGAACTATTGGGAAGGTTTTTGGGATTGAAGGATAGATTGAGCTCCTACACCGCTAAACACAACCAATTCTCTATCTAACTGAAAATAAAATAGTTATCACTCACTTTGTAGATAATAGGTAACACTTTAGAAACGAGCGAATTACAATATTCTGTTTTATTCTGCATCAACTCAAAGAAGCTTTTTTTCAGGACAAAAATACCAAAGACGCTGACAATTAGCAAATATCTCCGGTAAGATTTGCATGTTTTAACTCCGTTTTTCATCTTCAATTAAAAAGATCGAGGTTTTCCTGCATAGTGTCGTGGCGAAAGAGACCGGCAATATCTTCTGAATGACCGACAGATCCCTATTCTCCAACCCCAACAAGTTTAGTTGTACAATGGAACTAATAGAGAAGGAGGTCAATAACTCCAGAAGAGGATTTCATTCTGCATTTCAAGAACAAATACAGCAATACTTATCCTCTTGCATGGATGCTTGTGGACATGTTGTCAATGGGCATCGTAACTAGCATCCATGAAAATATAAAATCCAATCCATTGAAAAAAGATTACGGTGTGCTATGATCTATCCGTTCCCGTTTTCACTTCGTGGCTGACAGTCATAATCCTTATAAGAAATTCCTGCTGTCATCATACAAGGGTATAAAACAAGCAGTACGCCATCAATCCGATGGTAGTCCGGAGGATGCAATTCCCTTGGATAAACGATATGATATCACTACACAGGACATTTTATGAAATCTGCATCATTTAGTGGTTTATCAACATTATATCGCTGGACAACGATATGAAACAGCATTTCCAAAAGTTACTGGGTTAATATCCGAAATATTGACAGCAAGTCAATGAACATTCCCCTGGATTGGCAGGATGAGCCTTTGCGGAGAATATAAAATCCACCTTTCATCTATATTTCTTTTGTAAAAAGAACAGATGTTGGAAGATGGTTGCTCCTGCTCTATACGGATAAGGCACAAGAAACTTAAAGTCAGACTTCCTTGAACCACAGATGTTGCAACCACCACAGTTATTACAATATTTTTAATTTCATTTATAAAAAGACTTCCTGCTTCTTGGCTTTATTGGAGTCTTAGATTCCTTCATTTATATCTTAAATAATTCAGCTTGCATATCCTCCCACTCCCAATAACGGTGTTGTTCGCAATCCTGCAATTTAATCTTAGATTCAAGAAGTTCTTTTTCTTCTTCATTTATTTTACAGGAGTGTTCCAACTTTCTTGATGACCTTATTGAGTGCTTATAACCATAATAAATACAATTTTAGTAATGTTACAGGATTATACGGTGGTCTCCCTTCTGATTGAAGTTTGACATGTTTAACCCCAAGTTTATCTATAGGCAAGATATCCACAAATAAATCGATAATCCTTGCCCAAGAATCTGGAGCAACCAATTGTTCAAGAGTTATCATTTGAATTTGATTTTCTGTTTCCTCCTACTATGTAGTTTATAGATATATTGTTTAGTTTCTTTCCATAAATATACGAAGAACCAATAATTCAATATAGCGTCTAAGGTTTTTGCACAGACTCTCGGTGGAATACATTTCCATGATATCTGCTCCATAACGACCGTGATGTTCGTGCAGCATTCTTTCGAATGCACTGATTACAGGCCGTACCACCGTACAGAAAATATCATCCTTACTTTTGAAGTAGTTATAGATATTGCTCAACCCTACCTGTGCTTCTTGCGCAATTTCACGCATGGAAGCCTTCGGAAAGCCGTTTTCGAGGAATACCTTTTCGGCAGCTTTCAAAATTTCTTTTTGTATGTCATCTTTAGAGTATTGCATAAGTTTTATTTCTCGACTGCAAAGTAGGGGAGAATCCGCGTTTTCTGAAATACCCATTAATGATGGTTTTTTGTTAGATTTTTATAAAAATCACAATTATTGGGTATTGCCAAGGTCGCTGAAAGCATGCAACTTTGCGCGTATAATCTAACTATAAACTACTATATGGTGAAACTAACGAATCATAAAAAGACAATTGACAGACCTTTAGGTTGTAAGAGATGGGGAATAATAGCTATTATTATTATTTTTGCAGGTAGCTTATCTTTTTTACTGTACTCTTACTTTTCGCATGATGCTGATAATCCTCAGTGTAACTGTTTGCTATGTATGCTTAATCATGTTCCTGAAGAGGGAGAGTACATTTATAACCGCTATTTGATATTTATTAGTTTTATCTGGATTGCTGTGATCTTTGCGGCTATCTTTTTAGTGAATTACTGCTTTGTAAAAAAGAACAAAAAGAAATAGTGTTCGTTTAAGTACCTACTTATTATTATTTTTAATAACACAATACTCATATTTGGGTATTGCCCGCCTTTTTAACTCCCTCTACCTTTGCGCCAACAAAATTTAAGATAAAAGATGAAAAAATTAACTTGCTTATTCGCCTTAGGTTTCTTGCTTTTTAACAATACTTTACGGGCTAATGAACCCGAAAAAGTAACCTCAACAGAAGAGGTATCTGAAACTGCGGCAAAGAAAGAGAGAATAAAACAGGTAACAAAAGATGACGACTACGAAAAGTTCCGTTTCGGTGGATACGGAGAGATGGTAGCAAAGTTTATGAATTACGGAACGAATCGTTTCTATGGTGGGGTCGATAACAGTGATCACCGCAATACCATTGCGATTCCTCGTTTTGTGTTGGCTTTTGACTACAAGTTTAATTCCAAGTGGATACTGGGTGCTGAGATAGAGTTTGAAGCAGGAGGTGTAGGTCTTGAAACTGAACTTGAGAATTCAGAAAACGGTGAGTATGAGACAGAAATGGAAAAGGGTGGAGAAGTCGCTCTTGAGCAGTTTCACATTACCCGTCTGATACATTCGGCTTTCAATATTCGTGCCGGTCATTTGATTGTACCTATGGGATTGACCAATGCACACCATGAGCCTATCAACTTCTTTGGAACATCTCGTCCTGAGGGTGAAACCACAATTATTCCTTCTACCTGGCATGAGACAGGATTGGAATTCTTCGGTTCTTTTGGTAAAGGATATGCGCGTTTTGATTATCAGGCAATGATTGTTGCCGGCTTGAATGCTGATGGTTTTGGTCGCGATAACTGGGTTGCTGGTGGTAAGCAGGGACTCTTTGAACAAGATAACTTTACTTCACCTGCTTATGTAGCACGTCTGGACTATAAAGGGGTATCGGGGTTGCGTGCAGGTGTTGCTTTTTACTATTGTAATGACGTGACGGCCAATGCTGATAAGAATTATAAGTATAGCAGTGTAGGCCGCTCATCAGTGAAAATTTACTCTGCCGATGCACAGTATAAAAATAAATATGTTACCGCTCGTGGTAATATCATTTATGGTGATTTAGAGAATTCTTCCAAGATCAGCAAGGTTACTCTTTCCAATAACTCCAATTATTATCACGGTGCTATGCGTAATGTAGCTAAGAATGCCCTGTGCTATGGCTTGGAGGCTGGTCTTAACCTGAGTGCTTTCTTCTCGCAGAAGAAATGTCCGGTTATTTATCCTTATGCCCGTTATGAATACTACAACCCGCAGGAAGAGGCAGAAGGTTCTGCTACAATGGAGAAGCGCTGTCAGGTAAGCAAATGGACGGCAGGAGTTAACTGGTTTGCATTGCCGAATCTGGTTGTAAAGGCCGATTATACTACCCGTCATATTGGTACGAACAAGGTATTTGGATCGACTAAATATAACAATGAGAATGAATTTGCTATCGGTATAGCTTATGTCGGTTGGTTTACCAAGAGATAGTTCAAATAGGTATTTATAATTAATTTAATGTTTAAGTAATATGAAAAAGTTTTTTTATTTGTCGGCTCTTTCATTGGGCATGATGTGTTCCATTACGGCTTGTAGTGATGATGACACTACGACTATAGACGCTAAAAATCTTGACTATACGGCGGAGAATGCAAGTAGTTGGGGAAATTACATGCGAGTAGTTGCACAATTGTTGGTGAATGATGCTACTGCTCTTTATGATGACTGGGCGGTTAAATACAACGAAGGTGGAAGTTATGCAGATTTCTTTAAGAATCAAGATGCTTTGACGAGTGTTGAGCAGTTGATTGACGGCTGTGTAGACATTGCCAATGAAGTAGGTACTGCCAAAATTGGTGACCCTTACGATCTTTTCATACATAATAATGAAGAAAAGGCTTTGTATGCTGTAGAGTCATGGTATAGCTGGCATTCTCGTGAAGACTATCGTAACAATATCTATTCTATTCGCAATGCTTATTACGGAACACGTACAGGGGCTATTAGCGAGTTATCTCTCTCAAAAGCAGTAGCCGCGGTAAATGCTAATCTTGATACTGAAGTAAAAAAAGCGATTGATGACGCAGCAGCAGCAATTTGGGCTATCCCGAGTCCTTTCCGCAACAATATCAATAGTCCGGAAGCAGTAAGTGCTATGGAAGCTTGTGCCACTTTAGAGGGAGTACTCAAGGGTAGTTTGAAGAGTTGTATCGAAGGTATTGATAAAACAGTGTTGGCTGAAGTCGTAAAAAATTATGTGGATGTAGTTGTATTACCTACTTACTCTGATTTGAAAGCGGGAAATCAGGCTCTTTTCGATGCTGTTGAGACATTCCGTACTTCTCCCAGCAATGCTAACTTCAAGGCTTGCGCCACAGCATGGCTTGCTGCTCGTACACCGTGGGAAACCAGTGAGGCATTCCTTTTTGGTCCGGTTGCCGACAAAGGTCTTGACCCCAATATGGATAGCTGGCCACTCGATCAGGATGGTATCGTACAGATCCTGACTTCCGGTAACTATTCAGACTTGAACTGGGATGGTGACTATGATGAAGAAGATGATAAAATTGCCGGTGCACAAGCTTTGCGTGGTTACCACACTTTGGAATATTTGATCTTCAAAGATGGCGAAGCCCGTACCATTCAGTAAGATTTTTACTTGTTAGAAATCAGATTTTGCGGAAACAGTGGGATAATGAATATTCTGTTGTTTCCGCAACATCTGCGTTAAAAAGATAAATGTTAGTTACGTATTTTGCAATAATAATTCAATAACGAATGAATGGCTTATTAAAATACTCATTTCCAATCTGTTTTTCGCTTCTGGCATTGTTTGCCTGCGAGGATGATGGAATTGATGTGGATAATATAGAAGTACCTGCCGGCTTTGCCCTCTCTGCCGGTACTGCTACCAACTTCCTGACTTCCTCTTATGCTTATGACAGGTCGGCTGACTGGATAACAGGGGCATACGATAAACGTTTCACCCGTGGTGACAAATTGTATGATGATATCCGCACCAGTAGTAATGGAATAGGTGGAGGACTGGGACCGGTTTATGCCGGTTATTCTTGTGGTAGCTGTCACCGAAATGCCGGACGTACGCAACCTACTTTGTGGAGCGAAGGTGGTTCCGGTAGCTCCGGCTTTTCGTCTATGTTGGTTTATATTAGTCGTAAGAATGGAGCTTTCTTTCAGGATTATGGACGTGTGCTTCATGATCAGGCTATTTATGGTGTGAAGCCCGAGGGAAAACTGAAAGTGGAATATACCTATGAGACTTTCCAGTTCCCTGATGGTGAGACGTATGAACTCTGCAAACCCAATTATTCTATTTATGAATGGTATGCGGACAGCATCAAACCCGAAGACCTGTTCTGTACGGTGCGTATTCCTCTGCGCCACGTAGGTATGGGACAAATGATGGCGCTCGATCCCACTGAAATTGAAGCTTTGGCTGCTAAAAGCAATTATCCGGAATATGGTATCAGTGGCCGTTGCAACTATATCTCCGAGAGAGGAATGAGAAGTTTAGGCTTGTCCGGTAATAAAGCACAGCATGCCGACCTGACAGTGGAACTTGGTTTCTCCAGCGATATGGGAGTTACGAACAGCCGCTATCCCGAAGAAATCTGTGAAGGACAGGCACAAGTAAATCAAGGCAGTATGATGGGACTTTCTTATGCCCAGTTGGATGTATCTACGGAAGAAATGGAGAATGTAGATCTCTACATGCAGAGCCTTAGTGTTCCGGCACGTCGCAATGTGAATAATGAACAAGTGATCAAGGGTGAGCAGAATTTTTATAAGGCGAAGTGCCATCTCTGCCATGTAACCACCTTGCACACAAAACCACGTGGTTCTATACTGCTGAACGGAACCCGCCTTCCTTGGCTGGGTAGTCAGACAATTCATCCATATTCGGACTTCCTGCTTCATGACATGGGCTCTGAAATTATGGGCGTAGGACTGAATGATAACTATGTAAGCGGTTTGGCCCGTGGCAACGAATGGCGTACGACTCCGCTTTGGGGTATCGGATTGCAGGAAACTGTGAATGGTCATACTTACTTCTTGCATGATGGGCGCGCCCGCAACTATATTGAGGCTATCATGTGGCACGGTGGTGAAGGTGAAGCATCGAAGAATCTCTTCAAAAAGATGAGTAAAGAAGATCGTAATGCTTTGGTCGCATTTCTGAAATCATTATAAAACAAATAACGAACAATAAAACCAATAAGTATTATACAAGCAATTATGAAGAAATTAATTTTAATGGTTGTAATGGCTGCCCTTTCGTTGGCTGCTATGGCACAGCATGAAGAAGATACTGAAAACGGTGTGGTTTCACTTGCCGGAAGAGAGGGATTTACTATCGAGACAAAGAAGGGTGACTTTGTATTCAAACCCTATCTGCTGGTACAGACCTGTGCTAATTTCAATTGGTACGACGATGAAGGTCTGGATAAGGCATACAACCAGGACAATATAGCCAACTCCGGCTTTTCTATCCCTTATGCCGTGCTGGGTTTCACTGGTAAGGCATTTGGCAAAGTAGCTTTCAACCTTTCTATCAATGCGGCTGCCAGTGGTGGTGCATTGCTTCAGCAAGCATGGTTCGATGTGCAATTCAAAAAACAATTTGCAGTGCGTGTCGGTAAGTTCAAGACTCCCTTTGCACATGCTTATCTGACAACGTTGGGCGAAACATTATTGCCGCAGTTGCCCGTTTCGTTGACTTCTTCCGTCATTCTGCCTTACTCCCTGAATGCAGTAACTCCCAATATCGGTACAGGCTTTGATTTGGGTGTCGAAATTCACGGATTGCTGGCTGACAAGTTTGGTTATGAAGTGGGCCTGTTCAATGGTACCGGTGCTGCTGTGAACACGGCTACAAAAACGATGAGTGACGATTGGCACATCCCTTCTTTGCTGTATGCAGGACGTTTCACTTACATGCCTAAAGGTGTGATGCCATCTACTCAGGGTAACCCCAACCGTTTGAAGGAAGATAAAATCATGTTCGGTGTGTCAGCTTCCATTAATGTGGAAAGTGAGAATGAAAGTACCAACGATAGCCGTGTAGGATTGGAATTTGCCATGTTGAAGAATAAGCTCTATCTGGCTGCCGAAGCATACTATATGAATGTAGGCTTCACTGACCGCCAGAAAATTAATGAATCTTACAACTACCTTGGTGGTTATGTGCAAGGCGGTTACTTTGTTGCTCCCTGCTTGCAGGCTGCCTTGCGTTATGACTTCTTCAACCGTAACGGTACAAGTGATGACGGATTTCTGAACATGCCGGCAGTAGGTATGAATTATTTCTTTAAGGGTTGTAACCTGAAATTGCAGGCTATGTACCAGTACATTGCCCGTACAGGTCATGAAACGCAGCTCGACCGTGATAACGATAATTTAGGTTTGGCAACTCATTCTGCAACAGTAATGCTGCAATATACTTTCTAAAAAAACGAAAGAGAGTGGTTATGAAAAACTATATATTATTCTTTGCTGCTATCTGGATGACGGTTTGTTTTTGTTCGTGTGATGACGGAAGAATCTATGAACAGAAGGTCGATATAGCACGCGGAGGACGCGCCTTGAAGTTGACAGGCCGTTTCAGTGGACTCAGCAATTGGGCAGACGGATACAGTGTGGTTGTGGCAGGCTTCAATGATAAGAGTGAGTATGCAGTTATCACGAAGTCACTGCCCGTCAATGTGGCCGATGGAAGTGAGATTGTGATGACACTCGGCGGCATCGGTGATGAGGTGACAGCCTTGAAATTATGTGTTGTCAATCGCCTGAGAGAGTGTGTCGTTGACTTTCATACGATAGAAAGCGAGGAGCTTGCTGCTGTAACAGATACCATCATGATAAATGCCGGTACATTGGATGTCGGCATGTACAGCACTATTCAGTCTCAGGTGTTTGATAAGAAATGTACGATGTGTCATGGTGAGACTGGTTCTGCATCAGGTAATTTATTTCTGACGGCAGGCAAAAGTTATGATGCGATGGTCAATCAACCTGCCCATAAAAACAGTGATATACTGTTGGTGAAGCCCGGCAAAGCAGAAGAAAGTTTTTTGCATCTGGTTTTAAACAGAGATGGCGATACGAATATGCACCATTTGGATTTGTTTTCTGAAAAAGAGCAGCTATCTTTGAAACTGATAGATGACTGGATTAATGACGGTGCTTTTTTGAACAACAAGTAATTTATATTGGATATGAACAACAATAAACAACGAATTAACCAATCAGAGAATACATTGACCGAGATTTTTAAATATGAGGTAGAGCAAGGGGTTTCAGAGTATCATGTGATGATTCATTCTACCCGGCCCGAAGATACTTATGAACAACAATTGAATGCGGTAGCCGATGCCTACAACGATTTGTTGGCAGGTGAACTAAAAGGTGCTGTAGCCGTATTTAAACGTTGCTTTTTAAGTGATGCAGCCAATCAGGCGGACATTTTGCTGGCTCTTATTACCGAGAGTTCCGATTGTGCCCTTTCCATTGTGGAGCAGCCTCCTTTGGATGGAACAAAAATAGCTTTGTGGGTTTATTTACAAACCAATGTGCAGACGCGAGTATTGCACAATGGACTATTTGAAGTGAAGCATGGGGCCTACCGTCAATTCTGGGGAGGCAGTGCTTTCAATCGTGCCGCAAGCTCAGAATATCAGACCCGTTTGCTGCTGAACGATTACGTGATGCAACTTATGGAACAAGGCTGCACATTGGCAAACGACTGTATCCGCACCTGGTTCTTCGTACAAAACGTAGATGTGAATTATGCCGGTGTGGTAAAGGCACGTAACGAAGTCTTTGTCACCCAGAATCTGACAGAAAAGACACATTATATTTCCAGTACAGGTATCGGCGGGCGCCATGCAGACCCGAAAGTGTTTGTACAAATGGATACATACGCTGTGGCTGGTTTGAAAACGGAACAAATTCACTTTCTTTATGCTCCTACACATCTGAATCCTACCTATGAATACGGTGTCAGTTTTGAACGCGGCACCTATGTGGATTACGGTGACCGCCGTCAGGTATTTATTTCCGGTACGGCAAGCATTAATAATAAAGGTGAGGTGGTGCATCCCGGAGACATCCGCAAGCAGGCTGAACGGATGTGGGAAAATGTGGAAACTTTGCTGAAAGAAGCAGACTGCACGTTTGATGATTTGGGGCACATGATTGTTTATCTGCGTGACATTGCAGATTATACGGTTGTGAAAAAGATGTATGACAAGCGTTTTTCTGATACTCCTAAAGTCTTTGTACATGCACCCGTATGCCGTCCGGGGTGGCTGATAGAAATGGAGTGCATGGGTGTCAAGTCTTTGAAGAATGAGGATTATGCGTCCTTTTAAGTCTTCTCTTGTCATTTTATATATCTGTCTTGTAGCTTTGCTTGCTGCGGTAACATTTATGGAACATGCATATGGGACAGAGTTTGTAGAAAAGTATGTTTATCACACGATTTGGTTTTGTTGTTTGTGGGGAGTACTTGCTGCCTTGATGATTGCCGCGCTGATCAAGTGGCAATTGTGGCGGCGTCTCCCGACATTGTTGTTGCATGGCTCCTTCCTTGTAATCTTGATGGGAGCCATGATTACGTATCTATGTGGCAAGAAAGGATATATGCATCTCACGGTAGGCACTGAGGTGGGATGCTTCATAGAGCAGGACAGCAAGCGGGTCGTAGAACTGCCTTTCGCATTGCGTCTGGACAGTTTCCGTGTGAAGTATTATCCGGGAACAGAGGCACCTGCTGATTATATCAGTTATATCCAGGATGCGGAACCTATTTCCATGAACCGTATTCTTTTCCGTCAGGGGTATCGTTTTTATCAGTCTTCTTTTGATGAAAACGAACAGGGCAGTTGGTTGTCTGTGAACTATGACCCGTGGGGGATAGGTGTTACTTATGCAGGATATATAATGCTGGGTATCTCTATGCTATGGATGCTTGCCAGCCGTATGGGAGAGTTTCGCAGGCTGCTCAGGCATCCGTTGCTCAGAAAGGGAGGCGTATTTGTGTTACTGCTGGTTGGTCTGGGCGGAACGGTACAGGCTGAAAATAGAAGTCTGCCTGCATTGGCACGCAAACAGGCGGATAGTCTGGCTTCCAAACAAGTGATTTACCACGACCGTGTGGTACCTTTTAATACGCTTGCACGTGACTTTGTTTTAAAACTGACCGGGACCGCTTCTTATGGAGGTATGACACCCGAACAAGTGATTGGCGGTTGGCTATTGCGTCCGGAAGTATGGCAGAATGAGCCGATGATCTATATAAAGAGTGCGGAACTCCGTCATTTACTTCAACTGTCATCTCCATACGCCCGCCTTACTGACTTGTTTGACGGACAAAATTATCGTTTACAGGAGTTTTGGAAAGGCGGGCAGAAACCTCATCAAAAAATGACTTCGTTGGAAAAGGCCATTATGGAAACGGATGAAAAGGTAGGATTGATACTGATGCTTCGGAACGGAACACTGATCCGCCCTTTGCCGGAAGATGGGAGTGTAAAGCCTTTATCTGAAACAAAGGTGTGTGCCGAATTGCTGTACAACCGTATTCCGTTCAGTAAACTGATGTTTATGTTCAATCTGTCGGTGGGATTGCTGGCATTCTTTTACATGCTGTATTGCAGCATGCGTTCTTTGGCTGGCAAGTTGATTCCTGTTCTTACTATCGCTCTCTATGTGTCACTCTTCTGCCAACTTTTCAGTTACAGTTTGCGGTGGTATATTGGTGGGCGCGTTCCGTTGAGCAATGGATATGAAACGATGCAATTCATGGCGTTATGCGCACTTTTACTGACGTGCCTGTTTCGGCGACGTTTCTCGTTTGTGTTACCTTTCGGATTTCTTCTTTCGGGATTCGCTTTATTAGTGGCTTATCTTGGACAGAAAAATCCTCAGATAACTCCATTGATGCCGGTGTTGCTGTCTCCGTGGCTGAGTATTCATGTTTCTCTTATCATGATATCATACGCCCTGTTTGCATTTATGATGCTGAACGGATTATTGGCATTTTGCATAGGAGGGTGGAGAAGGGAGACTGTAGGCTACGAGATTCCGGAGCAACGAAAAATTCAGGTGAAACAATTAATGCTGCTCAGCCGCCTGATGCTTTATCCGGCAGTCTTTTGTCTGGGGGCCGGTATTTTTATAGGTGCTGTGTGGGCTAATGTTTCCTGGGGGCGTTATTGGGCCTGGGACCCGAAAGAAGTCTGGGCCTTAATCACTTTTATGATCTATGGTGCCGCATTTCATGGGCAATCTCTGGCTATATTCCGGCAACCCCGTTTTTTCCATTGTTATATGGTGCTGGCTTTCCTTACTGTGCTGATGACTTATTTCGGAGTGAATTATCTGCTTGGCGGTATGCACAGTTACGCCTGATAGAGTCACAATAAAAAAGAAAATGCCTACGATTCTTCCGCAGGCATCCTTAACAAAAAACAACTAACTAAACACATGCAAAGTTAAAATCAAGTGCACTGTACTTTTCTTTCACAGTACCATTCACATTGAGCACATATATCATAACCCAACATTGCTCCGAGTATAAAGTCCTCTTCGGGCGAAAGCTTATTCAGAGGCTGTTTCACCAAAAGTCGGATAGCTTCTATACATTCCTTACGTCCGAAGAAAAGGTTTATCCTACCGTTTCCTACGGGCTGGATAATGTAACTTATCTTCTGGTCTGTCAGGCGCATCACGGCAAAAGCTTCATACTTCTTGTTTGTAGTATAAAGTACCATCTGGCGTACTCCTTTCTTAAATTCGTAGATGTGGTTTAGGAATACTTTCAATTCTACCGGGTTAATGTCAGATATTGTCATAAGGCTATGGAATAAGAGAAAATTATGCCAAGTGATTTTTTATGTCGTTCACCCAGGCGTCGATACGCTCTTCCGTCTTATCACTTTCGTTGATGTCATCAAGAGCGAGTCCGACAAACATGCCGTCGATCACTGCAATAGAAGAAGAGAAAGAATAATCTTTGGCAGACACTTTACCGACAATGGTACAACCGGAATCTTTGATGTCTTCGTATATGATACCGATACCGTCGCAGAAAGTATCACAATAAGACTCAGAATCGCCACATCCAAAGAGGGCAATTGTCTTTTCTTTCAGGTCTGAATCCTTCAATACTTTGACGCCATCATACCAGTCGTCCTGCAATTCACCGTCGCCCCAGGTTGAAGTTCCTAAAAGCAGAGCTTCATATCCTTTCACCATATCGGCATTCATTTTGCTGACATCGATTACATTAGATGCGGGGACACCAAGTTTAGAAGCGATTGTTTCGGCAATGCCTTGCGTAGTTCCCGTTGAGGAACCATAAAATATTCCTATTTTCTTCATACTATAAAATGGTTTAATTTGTACGGTTGCAAAGTAACGGCATCAGTAGGGTTTATGAAATACCCACAAATAATGAAATGTTTCTTTGTACCTAACCACTTATAGGTATGATTGATGAGATGGTCATTGAATTACTATCGGTTCTCCCAGAAACAAATGATAATCTACTAGGAATACAGAACTTTTATTTATCTTTGTATGGACTTAAAAAGAAATCGATTATGAACACTTTAGAATTGGAAGCTTATAAAGCTGAATTGGCCAGGGAAGTGTTGAACATCAATAACCAAGAGGTGCTCGATACCATAAAAGACGTCATACGAAAAGGTGAAGATCTAACTAACACTCCCTATCGGATGGGCGTTAGAGAAGCCCGAAAACTGTTGCAAGATTCTGAAAAGAGATTTGAAGAAGGGGAGTATGTCAGCGAAGAGGAGATGGAAGAATTTTATAATGCGCTGCAATAATGAAAATACAATACGACATTGAAGCAAAGCGCCAAATAGGTGAGATTTTCAAATATGGGAAAATGAAATTTGGTGTTCAGACTGCTCTAAAATATAAAGAGAAACTCAGAGAAAAAATAAGCACTTTAAAACAAAATCCTTTAATTGGTAACATTGAGTGGTTGTTAACCGACGAGGAACATGAGTATAGGTTCCTCTTAGTGAAACCATACAAAATAATATATTCCGTAAAAGGAGATATTATAAGGATTCATCTTTTTTGGCATATCCATCGCAACCCTGATATATTGAAAGACTATCCTATAGGGGTTTGTGAGGAAGTATCTCCTTATGGAAAGATGTAATTATTGACTCTTCTTTTTCAAATTAGGCAAGAACCAAGTCACCAACCCCAGCAAAGGCATATAAGCGCAGACATTATAAACTGCTTCAATGCCGAATTTATCCGCCATATTACCCAATACAGCAGAGGCAATACCCGCTACTCCGAAAGCGAATCCGAAGAATAATCCGGAGATCAATCCCAGCTTGTTGGGTAGTAATTCTTGTGCATATAATAAGATGGCGGGGAAAGCAGAAGAAAGCGTCAGTCCGACACAGAAACTCAATATGATTGTTGCAACCAATCCCACATGAGGCATCAGCAAACTGAATGGTGCCGCTCCGAGGATAGACCCCCAGATGACATATTTCCGTCCGACACGGTCACCGATAGGACCGCCCAGCAATGTCCCGATAGCTGTCGCCACAAGGAAGACGAAGAGATAAAGCTGTGAATCCTGCACGCTTACCCCGAATTTATGAATCAGATAGAAAGTATAATAGCTGCTGAGGCTTGCCATATAAATATACTTCGAGAAGATCAGTATGAGCAGTATAGAGATGGACAGAACCGTCTTATCCATCGGCAGAGGCATCTGCATATGGGGCTGGAGAGCGATGTGGTCACGTTTCAGCCGGGTAATATAACCTTTATACCACTTACCAACAGGAATCATCACTATAATTGCTATCACAGATAAAATAGCGAACAGTGCAATGTTATGCCTGCTGTAAGGTGCAACTATCAGCGCCACCAATAGCGGGCCGAGTGATCCTCCCAGATTTCCGCCAACCTGAAACAGTGATTGTGCCAGTCCTCTTCTGCCTCCGGAAGCAAGGGACGTGATGCGTGATGCCTCCGGATGAAGTACCGATGACCCTATACCTATGATGAATACGGAAAACAACACCCAATAAAGGTTGTTGGCAAATGCCAGGTTCAACAATCCTGCCATGGTGAATAACATCCCCATCGGCAGCGTCCACGCAAACGGACGTTTATCGAAGAATAACCCGAATACCGGCTGAAAGACGGATGCAGACATTTGATAAACCAGTGTTATTAATCCGACCCAATTATATACTTTAATGCACCAATCACACAAAAAATAAAAGCCGCACCCAAATTCAAACTTAGGGTGCGGCTATTCTTAATTGACAATTTTCAATTAAGCTATAAAAATACATATTCCATTATTACCTAATTCTTTAACAGGTATATCCATTTCCTTTAAAGAATTACGTATCATATTAGAAGTACATGGTCTTTCTTTCATCAAGACTTGCATGTCTCCTCTAAAATCAGGCATATAAATGTAATAATACACCTGCTTTAAACACTTACTGAATACTTTATTCAATAAGGTCTTTAAACGATTTGAATCGTTCATAATTTTAGTTTTATATTGTTTATTACTTGCTTCTATTAATGCTCTATCGTCCGTCAAAACTCTAAAGTATTAATTCTTATTGCAAATATAGCAAAACTAAATGAAACGACCAAAAATCGCAATAAAAGACCACCGGAGAACATTTATACCAATGAATGTTTTCCAAAAATAAAAGCCAACCACTTAATTATAAGGCGGTTGGCTTTTACTGTTATACTACTTATTGTTTTTTAACACTTTCGCTATTTTTCCAAATAGTCCAGCTTTTTTCTCATCCCACTCTTGGGCTTTCTTCTCAAAATACGGTATCATTTTATTATGCTCATCCAAACATTTCAAACGCATTAATTTAGTGTCATACTCTGCACGTCGGCTCTTATAATAGGAGCCTCTTAAAATTTCGCTATCTAGTGCTTGGAATATACCGGGTATTAATTCAGAAATCTCATCAGTGAGTTTTTCAACTTGTCCATTAACCGATTTACTTTCATCTTTCTTTTCTTCCACCTTTTTCACAACTTCTATCTTCTTTTTGGAAAAGGCTTCAAACGGGAACATATAAACTACTGAACATTGTTCAATGGCAGAATTAGACTTCAAATAAGCAGAAACATAAGGTTCATTACCCAAAATGTCCTTATTATCTCTTTTGTTTTCATTTCTCGCCTTAGCATTCCAACGGAAATCACTATCAACCATTGAATTAGCCCAAGTACACCAAGCAATAGTACTCCCTACCATCCAAACTTTAAAATACTTATCGCCTTCTTCTCCTGCATATTCAAATGCTTTCTGTGGACTCAAAATGATAATATCACTTTGATTAATATCCGTAAAATTAACTTGCTTTCCTTTACGCAAAGCATTCACGATTTTATCAAACAATACTTCATTGTTTGCTTTCAAATACTCTAAAACTGAATTTTCATTATTGCTCATATCTTCTCATTTTAATGTTTTTACCCAATTATCAAATTTCCAATAAACCACACTGCAAAAGCTGTCATATTGGCTACACCAAGTTTCTTTATAAAGATACCAAATGCAGAATTTACCCAAAAATCTCTTGGAGCAATCGTTACTTCCACACTCAAAGCATATCCTATAAAGAATGCTATAATACCAAATACTCCAGCAAGTCCCGAAGCTGCACTTTCAGCCCAAAACATAATATCTATTGCAACTAATGCAATGATATTCAATACTAATAATACGAATGTTATACAACCCATAATTCTACTATTTTAATGATTCAACAATTTCATCTACATATACATTTGCAACATTTTCGGCTGTTGCTTTAATGTCTTCTAATATTGGAAACCTTTTGACTATCGCTCCTCGTGCAGTTCCCGACAAATGTGGCAACACTATTGATTTGGCATTTACCACACATTTATCTAAAACCTCTTTCGCTTTCTTGCCTAAACAAACACAAAGATTTGGTCTCACCAAGTCTAATTCTTTTTGCAATATATCAGTATATACCTTTAACTTACTTTCTGAATAGGTTTTAGACATTTCTCTATCATGTACAAAATACTTATTCGCATCAGTCAGATATATTGCAAACCCTTTCTTAATCAAACCATTAATCAACAAGTCAGCCATTTTGCCACCACTTCCACTTTTTCTATGGGTTGCATCATGCATCCCAAATGGACTTGACACTATCGCATCATGGCATTCTTCATACCATTTCGCATCACGTAACGGGTCTTGCGCAATAAGCATAATTCGGACATTATCGACTTGAACATTAAACCAAGTCGGCAAATCTAAACCTATTGCACCTTTATCCGCAAAATCTTTTCTAAACAATGGATTCAAAATGGGAATACAAACAGATGTAGTATCTGTATATCCATTAAAAGGCTTCAAATCATCGGAAAACTCTTTTTGCCATTCTGCATACGAGAAGTCATAGCACTTTCTCATTTGCTTATAACGAGCCTTTAACATATCTAATTGCTGAGCACCCAACAATTCATCAGCAACTAACTTTGGAATATCATCCGACAAATGACAATCATTGCAGAAGACTGTTCTCATACACAATCACTTTGCGCTCCCCCAGTCTCAAAGAAAGCATTTTCTAAAATAGGGAAGGCGCAAGACTGTTATCAAATTCCGTCAATGGGTTCTGGACTACCTCTGCACCGAAAAATGAAAACAGCTCACGCCTTTGGCTGTATATCAACACATCAGTGCTATATATGCAAACCAAAGGGAGCATTCTTTCATATTCCTCAGTGCAGGTGAATTGTCCAGATTCATTGACAAGGAATAAGCTAAACGCTTCCTAATTACTATGTCCGTCCACTTGGGACAATGCAAATATAGGAACTATTTAGCAAAAATGCTACTTCGTGAACTGCTCTTTTTCTATTTTCAATTCAAATTTACCTATTCTTATGGGTAAATCAAACTTTGATACTTTAATCTTTTATAGGCTGACATCGTAAAATAAATAAATCTTTGAACATCTGTTAGTCCTCTCGTATTATATCTAAATGCAAATTCATCACAGTATTTATCCAAATGCTTTGGACTTACTTTATGATATATTCCTAATATTCCACGTTTCAAGTGTGACCAAAATCCTTCAATACTATTGGTATGGAATCCGTCTTTTACATATTCACCAGTACTATGTTCAACTACTTTATGAATATAATTTTTCGATATTCCAGTATAACCTTTCCATCCATCTGTTATAACGGTAGAACCTTCCTTGACTAAAGTATTGATTATCGTTTTCAAAACCTTTCCACCAGTATTTGGAACAAGGGCTGTATAGGCCATTCCATTAGATAATAGACCTACTACGGGAGTCTTAACTTTAAGGCTTCTTCCTTGTGCATTCTTTACTCTACCTTTATTCTTACCACCGACATAGGTTTCATCAACTTGTGTCATATCATTAAATTGAACTACAAGCTTGTCTTTCAAATTATGTCTTATCCGTTCCAACATAAACCAAGCTGTTTTCTGTGTTACATCTATATCTTTAGATAATTGTATGCTACTTATTCCTTTCTTATGGGCTAAGAATATATACAATGCATAGAACCATTTCTTTAATGGTACATGACTACCTTCAAACATTGTACCAATAGTAACCGTAAATCTTTTCTTACATCGTTTACATTTATATAGTCCTTTAAATTCTCCATTAGACTTTAACTTATAATGCTCTTTCGTTTGACAATTACAGTGTGGGCAAATCGGTTCTCCACGCCATTTAATATCTTCAAGAAATTCTCTGCATGATTTTTCATCATAAAAGGATTTCATCAAATCAATAAATGACTTTACTTCTCGCATTTGTTTATTCTTCTTTATTATTTCTACAATATTGATTATTTCTGTTTCCAATTGACATGTTATTTTTATTATTAAATATAATAAAAAACCCTAACACATAAAACATAAGTAATTAAAAATTAGACACTTAAATAAAACAATTGGGTATAATTATCATATACATATATCCTGTAATTATTGCTCATTTAAACATTAACCAAGTGCTTCCAATATGATACTTGGAACACTTGGTTTTTATCTGAGTATAATTATCATATATCTATATAAAAAATAGAACCCGACTGCTCTGAACAATCGGGTTCCTTAAATAGGAAACAATCGTGTGAACAGACAACTAAAATGCTAAATGGGCGTTACTTCTTAGTACCCCATTTAGCTCGACAGTATTCATGCACATGTTCAACTTTACCGTTTTTAGTACGGTCATGTTTCTGTACATGAACTCGGCTTTTGCCACACTCTTGGCGACAGTAACCTTGATTGAATTTACATTTCATTTTGTTTCTATTTTTAGATGCTAAATTCAATATTAGGTTGATACTGTTTTATTAGGCCAACTGTTTCCTATTTCACTTTTTGTAATAGTACCCAAATCCAATCTCAAGTGTTATTTACTTAGGATTCTTTAACAAAATTCTTTGATTCACTTGAAAACGGGCATAAAAAATAGGGAAACCCAAAAGATTTCCCTATTGAAAATAGATAGAATTAAAATTAGTACATTAAAGTATATAATTGGGTAATCCGATTTGTGCGAAGCTCAGTGTCAAGTCTTCCTTAAAAAGCGGATAAGTGGCGGTAATCACCGATTGCAACAGGTCGTTCAGACAATGTGAAATACTTAATGCTATCAATATAGGATAAGCAATAGAACTGACCGGACGTTGTGTATTCTTTTGCATGATTGTTGCGCTTTAGTGTAAATTGGGCGCAAAGATACAAAATAAAATGATTAATACGGATGTGTAAACCAGAAGCATGAACCTTCCCCTTCGGTCGATTCCACACCTATTTTTCCTCCCATCTGTGTGACAATGTTTTTGCAGATGGAAAGTCCGAGTCCCGTGCCTTGCGCAAAGGTATTCAGTTTCACAAAACGCTCGAATATGTTATCCAGATTTTCTTTGGGAATTCCGAGACCCGTGTCGCGCACATAGAATTTTATCTCCTGAGGCGACGTTTGTTCGTATCCTAAAGAGATGCTGCCTTGCTTCGTAAACTTCAGTGCGTTGTTTATGAAGTTGGTGATGACTTGCGTAAACCGGTTTTTATCCGTATGGATGTGACATTCGGGCAAATACTTCTCAAAAGCCAGCTCAACATCTCCTTTCACTTTCATCTGCATGGATTTTATGATTTCCCTACAACAGTCGTTTACATCCACATCCGTATAAACAAAGTCGAAGGTTTCGGCTTCTATCTTCGAAAGATCCAGAATATCCGATATCAGTTGTAAAAGCAGTTCATTGTTTGCCTCTACAATTTTTATGTATTCCTGGCGTTCCTCCCTGTCATCCGTTTCTGCCAGAAGGCTGGAAAAGCCGACAATAGAATTGAGCGGAGTGCGTATCTCATGGCTCATATTAGCCAGAAAGGCAGATTTCAAGCGGTCCAATTCCTCTGCTTTATCACGGGCAATGATTAGTTTCTGTTCTGTTTCTTTCAGAGGCGTAATATCGTAATTGATACACAGCATTTCAATGATTCCATCCTGTGGACGATAATCCCTGACCATTACATTTATACTAGTCCACGAATATTTTCCATTTCCTTTATTTACACGCACCTCTTTGCTCAGGCTGGTGTTTTTCCCTTCCTTCACTCCGCGTACGAAGTTCATCAACACCGCCCGGTCTTCCGGATGTACATGCGAATAGACACCGATTACCTGCGGCATGGGAGTATTTTCTTTTTCCCCTAAGTTCCGGTACCATGTGTCCTGCGCATAACCATCCCTGGTCATTATATTGAAGTGTGCAAAACCCACCTTGGCATAGTCGCCAATTAAAAGGAATAAATTTTCAAATTCCTGTATTTTGGTGTATGCGCTTGTTGTCTCTGTTGTATCTATATTAATAAAGAGATAATTGATAAACTGATTTTGAGAGTCATAAAGAGGAGTTACCCTTGTAGTTAGATTAATAACGTCTCCTCTGTGGCTTTTCACATATTTATCAATCTTCGAGAAATCATAATTGATTGAGAAGTCCACGTTTTCCCTGGCTCTCAATTTCTCTTTAACATCCTTCGGAATATTGGGATTATCAAATAAGGAAACTCCCAGCGCCTCTTCTTTGTCATTCAGACCGAATATCTCAATTTCCTTATCATTCATATCCACCAGATAACCGTCCTTGTCGTATAGCTCGATGCCTACGGGCAGGTTTTTATAAATATTGCGAAGAATTTTTTCGCTATGATCCAATGCCTGGCGGTCCTCATTGGCCTGCAGTTCCGCTTTGCGCAACTGGAGGCAGATACTTATGATGTTCCCTAAAGAGGAAAACCATTGATGGTCTACATTGCTCCAAGTGCGATGTGTTCTCACCATATCTATACCCATATATCCCCATACTTTATCTTTGGATAGAAGTGGCACCACCATTACCGATTTAATATCTTGTGCTTCCAATGTATCCCGATAAACCTTGGCTTCGGCGGGCATATCATTCAACGTATTCAGAATGATTGATTTCTTTTCTGAAATTTGTCGGTCCCACCAAAGAGAATCATCCCAGGCCACATTCTGCAAGAAGTCCAGCTCTTCAGATATTCCTTCTGCTGTTGCTTCATAAATGCAACTCTGCACCTTATTTTCACGGTCTATTTCGAAAATATAGGTACGGTCTCCTTTGATTTGTCTAAGAAGATCATCCAGAATTTTATTGATAATCTCTGTGATGTCATCCGACTGCAGGAAAGCGAGTAGTGAATGGGAAATATTGTTTTGCTGATAGAGCAAGCTGTTTACCTGCAGAAAGTCGATGGGGGTATTCGTTTTTTCGGTTTGCTTGTCTATACATTGCAAGTAGCCTATGATATTTCTATATCCTTCTTCATCCGGCTGTTTATAGCTGATTTTAGAATATACCCATACCTCTTCATCTTTAGCTTTGATAGGAAACATCTGTTCGTAAGTTCCTATGTTCGTAAGCGAAAAGAATTCGTTTTTGAGACGTTTCCGGTGGTCTTCCCGTATTCTTCCGTGGAAATCTTCAAAGCTGATCCGGTCGCTTTCGAGTCCAAGCAAGTCTATGATAAAGTCTGAACAGATATACTGACGATTCTTCAGGTCTGATTCCCACCATCCCATTTGGGCCATTTGCGCAATCTGGCGATATTTATCACAGTCAAAGTTTGGCTTCTCTTTCATAATCTTTTTGCTCCTGTTCTATGTTCCTATTAAAATCTCAGCGGGCAAATATAGAGATAACTTTTATATTTTAGTGGTTTTGTTGTAAAAAGAATGTTTGTGACTGTCTAAACCTATAGGCAGTCGGCTTTTATCGAAGCAAGATGTTGCTTCCGGAGAAATTAATATCTCTAAACATTTTCTCTTTAAGCTTGTTCTTTACTCCCCGTAAAGTTATCTTTGCGGGGATTTTTTGTGTGAAAGAAGAATGTGGTAGTATTGCGTAATAAACTCTAAGATGTATACAAATAAAGTAAAGCGAATAGCTGCCGTTCATGACCTGTCTGGTTTTGGACGCGTATCCCTCACGGTTGTCATCCCTATTTTGTCCTCAATGGGCTTTCAGGTCTGTCCCTTGCCGACGGCCGTACTGTCCAGCCATACGCAGTACCCGCAATTTTCCATCCTCGACCTGACGGATGAAATGCCTCATATGATTGCCGAATGGAAAAAGCTGGATATACAGTTTGATGCTTTCTATACAGGTTATTTGGGTTCTCCGCGACAGGTGCAGATTGTTTCGGATTTTATAGATGATTTTCGCCAGCCGGATGACCTGGTAGTGGTAGATCCGGTACTTGGAGACAACGGACGACTCTATACTAACTTTGACGAGTCTATGATTCGGGAGATGCGCCATTTGGCTGCAAAGGCGGACGTAATTACTCCGAATCTGACTGAACTCTTCTATCTGATGGATAAGCCTTACAAAGCAGATAATACCGATGAAGAATTGAAGACCTATCTCCGGCTTTTGTCCGATGCAGGTCCGCAAGTAGTCATTATTACCAGTGTTCCCGTTCATGGCGAGAGTCACAAGACCTCAGTATATGCTTATAATCGGGTAGGAGACCGCTACTGGAAAATTACCTGCCCGTATTTGCCCGCGCATTATCCGGGAACGGGAGATACCTTTACGAGCGTCATCACCGGAGCTTTATTGCAAGGCGACAGTCTTCCCATTGCATTGGATCGTGCCACGCAATTCATTCTTCAGGGTATCCGTGCCACTTTCGGTTATGAATATGATAACCGGGAAGGTATCTTACTTGAAAAAGTACTGCACAATCTGGATATGCCTATCCAAAGTGCCAGCTACGAATTGATTTGAATGGGATAAGGGGCTGAATCCGCTTTCGGACCAACCCCTTATGAGTTATGTTATTTGTTTGGTAGTGAATCTTTTAATAATGCCGGAACTTCTGCCGATTCTTTGGCTACCCGTATCCCTGCTGCCGTGAGTGCTGCAATCTTTCCCTCTGCCGAACCTGAGCTGCCGGAAATGATAGCTCCTGCATGCCCCATTTGTTTTCCCGGAGGAGCCGATTGCCCGGCAATGAAGGCTACGACGGGTTTGGTCACGTGCTTCTTTATATACTCGGCTGCCAGTTCTTCTGCATTCCCGCCAATTTCACCAATCATGACAATGGCTTCCGTGTCCTCATCGTTCTGGAACATCTCCAGCAGTTCACGGAAGTAAAGGCCCACTACGGGATCGCCTCCCATACCGACGGCGGTGGACTGTCCCATGCCATTGACAGTGAGGTGATAAACGATTTCGTAAGTCAATGTGCCACTGCGGCTGATGACTCCGACATTTCCCTTTTTAAAGACATTACCGGGCAAGATACCTGCCAGACTCTTTTCCGGAGATATTAAGCCGGGGCAATTCGGTCCGATGAGCATTGCACCTTTTAGTTGGGTGAAGCGATAGGCTTTTACTACATCGAGGGTAGGGATGCCCTCGGAGATGCAAATAATCAGTTTGATTCCCGTATCCGCCGCTTCCATGATGGCATCTGCCGCATGGCTTGCCGGTACGAATATGATGGAGGCATTGGCCTGCGTCTTTTCTACCGCTTCGTACATGGTGTTGAAAACGGGAAGTCCATCAATGGTACTGCCGCCTTTTCCGGGAGAGGTACCGCCTACCACATGAGTGCCGTACTCTTTCATTTTCATAGCGTGAAAATGCCCGTCTCGGCCTGTGATTCCTTGCACCAACAGGCGGGTCGATTTATCGATAAGTATGCTCATAATGTTCCTCCTTTCACAGATTTTACTGCCATCAGGGTGGCTTCATTCATAGTCTCCGCCACCTGAAAACGGTTGCTGTCCTTTAATAATTTCCTGCCGATATTCTTGTTGGTTCCCGTTAGCCTTACAATTACGGGTATGTCCGTTTGCAACTGGTCGAAAGCCTGTATCAAGCCGATAGCCACATCATCACAACGGGTGATTCCGCCGAATATATTGATAAAGACAGCTTTTACCTTCGAATCATTCAACAGTATCTTCATGGCTTCAATCACTTTCACAGGGTTTGAGCTGCCTCCGATGTCCAGGAAGTTTGCCGGTGAACCGCCATAGAGTTTAATCATATCCATTGTGGTCATTGCCAGTCCGGCTCCATTCACCATGCAGCCGATATCACCGTCCATGCGTACATAACTGAATCCTCTCTCTTTGGCCGTAGCCTCCAGTTGTTCTTCCGGAGTGGGTTCAAAAAGAGCCTGTACGTTGGGATGGCGGTAGAGTGCGTTATCATCGAATACCATTTTTGCATCGATAGCCAGCAATGTGCCTTTAGCCGTCAGTACCAGTGGATTGATTTCGGCCAGTGAAGCGTCATTTTCTATGAACGCTTGGTAAAGGTCCTGTAGGATAGTGGTCATGCGTTTGGCCTGTTCCGCTTGTTCGAAGAGCGTGAATGCAAAACGTTGTGCCAAATATTTGGGTAGTCCTATCAACGGGTCAATGTTGTAGCGGATAATCTTTTCCGGAGTTTTACGGGCCACCTCCTCAATATCCATTCCGCCCGCTGCACTCATGATGAGGACGACTGAGCGGGCATTGCGGTCGATGGTGAAGCTGGTGTAGTATTCAGCCGCGATGTCTACGGCTTCACTAATCAGGACTCGGGTCACCGGAAATCCTTTGATGGTCATGTTCAGGATTTCCTGAGCATGCTGCCTCACAAGTGTTTCGCTGTCTGCCAGCTTGACGCCTCCGGCTTTTCCCCGTCCACCGGTCAGCACCTGGGCTTTGATGGCTACTTTGTTCACTCCTAATTGCCGGAAGGCGGCCACAGCTTCATCGGGCGTGTTGCATAACACGTACCGTTCTACCGGGATACCATAACGGGAGAAAATCTCTTTTGCCTGATATTCATGTACTTTCATGGATTATGGATTATAGATTACTATTTATCTTAAACAAACGGAAGAGCTAAAAAGTTGTCAAATAAGTGATTAAGAAGAGTAATAAGAGAAAGAGGCAGGCTTGTCAGCCGCAAGTGAGTAATATTATGAGGTAGGTCTTATGTGTGGATATAAACTGACAATATATACAACTTTTCAGTAGGATAATAAATAGAAAAGTATTATGACTTAATGATTGGTATTTTATGTTTTCTAAAGTTTCTTTTTTATGACAGAAAGGTGACTTTGATATTGGCTTTGAAGTGTGCTTTTACTGTGCTTCTATTTCTATTGTAATGTTATTTACATGCAAATACGGAATTTTTTCATTAATTATATTCTATTTTTATGAAAACCAGTCCCTTTTGTTTTTATGATTTATTGATTTCTATATTTTGTCATTTTAAAAATATTACCAAGGTGATAATAGCTGATTCGTAATATGAAAAAAAACGTTTTTTATCCTATGATTTTTTCTTCCTTTTTTGTTAAATTTGCATATTAATCTTGTATTTTAATGTGATAACACACACGAATTGTAATGAACAGGAGAGAATTCCATCTATTGAGAAACACCTCCATGCTGTTTACCATACTTGTATTCTTTACTCAAGTATGTGCGGCCCAGGCATATAGATATTTAAGCATGGAGGATGGTCTGGGTAGTCAGAAAGTTTACCGTATCCTGCAAGATACTTTAGGATACATGTGGTTCCTTACGCAGGAAGGGCCGAATCGTTACAACGGCAAGGAAATCAAACATTACGAGCTGACGGATAAAGGGAAAAAGCTTAATATGCAGTTTAACTTGAATTGGCTTTATATGACTGCTGACGGTGCTTTGTGGGGCATAGGGCGGAAAGGGCGTATTTTTCGTTATGAACCCGAACGCGACCGTTTTGAACAGGTGTATATGCCGTCTTTACCGGAAAAGGGAATTGCCTCACCGAATATAACCTACAGTTATATGGATCAAACCGGGCGTATCTGGCTTTGCAGCAAGGAACATATATCATTGTTTGATGCGCACACGGGACAGGTAACCTCGTTGCGAAGTAGTATAGTCGGTAATATTACCTCCATAGAACAGGTCGACAGAACGAATTTCTTTATCGGTACCGAATCAGGATTGTATCAGGCTGTGTTGGATGAACAAGATACTTCACTTACATGTCAACCAGCCTACAATCTTCACATACCGGTAAGTGAATTGTTTTTCTCGACTGCCTTGAAAAAACTCTTTGTCGGTACTTTTAAACAGGGAATATGGATTTGTGATCTTAAAACGTCCTCGGAGACGCGTTCAGATAGAACCCTGAATGATGTGAACGTTAAACGGATTGTGCCTTTTGGTGAGAAAGAAGTACTGATAGCTACTGATGGAAAAGGTATTTATCGTATGAATGTGGATTCATGTCATGCGGTTCCTTATATCATAGCTGATTATACCATCCATAATGGAATGAATGGTAACAATATTAATGATGTGTATGTGGACGGTGATGAGCGTATCTGGATTGCCAACTATCCCAGTGGTATAACCATTCGTGACAACCGCTATGGAGGTTATCGCTGGACTCGTCATTCGGTTGGTAACCGCCAGTCGCTTGTCAATGATCAGGTGCATGATGTCATTGAAGACAGTGATGGTGATCTTTGGTTCGGTACAAGTAATGGGATAAGTCTGTATAACTCTGCTACGGGTAACTGGCATTCTTTTATCAGTACTTTTGATCATGAGTTGGAAGATAAGAACCACATCTTTCTTACACTTTGTGAAATTTCTCCCGGTGTTATTCTGGCAGGCGGTTTCACTTCCGGACTTTACCAAATAAACAAACGTACCCTTACGGTAGATTATATAGCTTCTTCGCTTTTCTTTCATCTGGATTTGCGTCCCGATCAGTATATACGTGATATTAAGAAAGACTCGGAAGGCAATATCTGGTCAGGCGGTTTTTATAACCTGAAGTGCTTTGATCTGGCGGGTGGAAAATCCCGTTTATATCCGGGACTGAGTTCTATCACTTGTATTCATGAAAAGGATAGCTCCTCAATGTGGATCGGTACTTCGATGGGACTGTATCTGCTCGACAAGGTCTCCGGGAAGTACCGCAGCATTGATATGCCGGTGGAATCATCGCATATTTGTGCTTTGTATCAGGGAGACGACGGTGTGCTGTACGTGGGTACCAGCGGTTCCGGTCTGGTGCTTTATGACCCTAAAGAAGAAGCTTTTGCCCAATACTATACGGACAATTGCGCCCTTATTTCCAACAATATTTATACGATTCTTCCTAAACCGGATGGAGACTTATTGCTTAGTACGGAAAACGGAATTGTTCACTTCTCTCCCCGCAAGATGTCTTTCAATAACTGGACCCGTGAGCAAGGACTTATGAGTGTCTGCTTCAATCCCGGTGCCGGAATTCTGCATAGCAGCGGGCGCTTTGTCTTGGGAAGTAATGATGGGGTTATCGGTTTTCCTTCGGATATGCACATTCCGGTTCCCAGTTTTTCTCCGATGATACTCAGTGATTTGCGTATATCTTATCAGCTGATGTATCCTGGTGATGAGAAATCTCCCCTGAAGACGGATATCAACAGTACGGAAGTCTTGCAGCTTGATTATGAACAGAATACCTTTTCACTGAGGGCCTCTTCCATTAATTATGATTATCCCTCCAATGTGTTATACTCTTGGAAATTGGAAGGCTTTTATGAAGAGTGGACTACTCCTTCGGCCAACGGACTGATGCGTTTTACCAATATTCCATCGGGTAAGTATATGCTTCATGTGCGTTCGGTTTCTAATGAAGAGAAATATAAGAGTTATGAACAGCGCAGTATATTGATTATCATTTCCCCTCCGCTATGGGCTACTCCGTGGGCTATAGCCGGTTATGTCCTGTTGGCGGTTCTGGTATGTGTGGTTCTGTTCCGTATCATCACGTTGAGAAAGCAGAAGAAAGCGTCAGAAGAAAAGGCACGTTTCTTTATCAATACAGCCCACGATATCCGGACGCCTCTGACGTTGATAAAAGCTCCGTTGGAGGAACTGCGGAATGGGGACATGGTGAATGAAGAAGGGAAGAGCCATGTAAGTATGGCATTGCGGAATGTGGATGTACTTTTGCGGCTTACGACCAATCTCATCAATTTTGAACGTATCGACACTTACTCATCCCGCTTGTATGTGTCCGAGTATGAACTGGGTGCGTATATGTCCGGCATTTGCGATACTTTCCGTTCGTATGCAAGTGTCAAGCATATTAGGCTGGATTATGAGGATAATTTCAGTTATCTGAATGTCTGGTTTGACAGAGACAAGATGGATTCTATTTTGAAGAATATCCTGTCGAATGCCATGAAGTATACGCCGGAAAATGGAAGTATTCATGTTTCCGCTTCGGAGTGTGGGGATAACTGGTGTATTGAAGTGAAAGATACGGGTATCGGAATTCCCCGTAATGAGCAGAAAGGATTATTCCATGCATATTTCCGGGGTAGTAATGTCATCAACCTTAAAGTGAGTGGCAGTGGCATCGGTTTGGCGCTGGTGCATAGATTAGTACATTTACATGGTGGTAAAATCTCTATAGAGAGTACAGCGGAGCAGGGCACGCAAGTGAAAATCATTTTCCCTAAAGGAAACAAACATTTTCATAAAGCCACTATCATATCCCAGACATCGGAGCATCCCGTCACTGTGCCCGAGGTTATTTCTCCGTTTTCTCCATCAGTTACGCCCAAACAGAATCCGGATTCTTCGCGACGTATCCTTGTAGTGGAAGATAATGATGATTTACGCATCTACCTGACAAATACGCTTGGTGAGGATTATCAGATGCAGTCTTGTCTTAACGGGAAAGAAGCGCTTGAAATTTTGCCCGGGTTCAAGCCGGATCTTGTACTGTCGGATATCATGATGCCGGAAATGTCGGGAGATGAATTATGTGCGGCTATAAAGGGGAATATCGAGACCTCTCATATTCCGGTGCTTCTGCTGACTGCATTAGGAGATGAAAAGAACATGCTGGAAGGGCTGAAAATCGGTGCGGATGACTATATGGCCAAGCCCTTTAGCATCAATATCCTGAAGGCAAGTATCGACCGGTTGATAGCCAACAGGCTTTTGCTGTATAAAAAGTATGGCAGTCCGGATTTCGAGAATGAAAAATGGCCGAAAGGGTGCCGGGATACGCTTGACTGGAAGTTCATTGTTTCTGTCCGTGAAAATGTGGAGAAGAATATGGCCGATCCGGATTTTACGGTAGACATGCTTTGTTCACTTCACCATATGAGCCGTAGCAGTTTCTACAACAAAGTGAAAGCATTGACTGATTGTTCTCCGGCAGATTATGTTCGTCTCATACGTATGCAGTGTGCTGCCCGGATGTTGAAGGAAGGAGAGCGCTCTATCACGGAAATTGCGGATATGACCGGCTTCTGCGATGCGAAATATTTCAGGGAAGTATTCCGGAAGCACTTCGGGGTCAGCCCCAGTGAATATAGGGGAAAAGGAACGGCAGAAAAAGAAAATTCGGATTAAGGCAAGAAAATGAATAGTAGGAGGGGGAGGCCCTCCTTACTATTATATTGCTGCAATGTTTTGTTTGATTGTACTGTAGAGTTTCTCTTTCAAGACATGTGCGTCAACCGGTTTGGGCACATAGCCGTTGAATCCGTTCTTCATGACTTTTTCTTTATCCGAAGAGAAAGAATATGCCGTAACGGCAATAATAGGTATTGTTTCTGAGAATTTCCGTATCTCTCTCGCTGCTTCATATCCGTCCATTTTGGGCATATTGATATCCATAATGATGACATGCGGATGGAATTTCCGGTATAATTCTATGGCTTCTTCACCGTTCCAGGCATGCACCAGATCGTATTCTTTGTTAAGAATGGAATTGAATAGCAGGTAGTTGCTTTCGTTATCTTCTGCTATCAGGATGACAGGCTTTTGCTGAGGTGCTTTGGGGGCAAAATCAACAGGCTGCTGTATCTTCTGTTGTGCAACTACTTCCGGTTTATACGGTATTGTAAACCAGAAT
>ENA-OPRR01000729-OPRR01000729.1-human-gut-metagenome-genome-assembly--contig:-NODE-729-length-32508-cov-11.396296_pt1 | contig 32508 bp, 25 predicted proteins | sample MGYA00241796_ERZ501883 | MGnify/ENA primary metagenome ERZ501883 (study PRJEB25962, sample SAMEA2042406) | human gut metagenome | biome: human gut; feature: human-associated habitat; material: faeces...
AAGAAAAAAACCGCTGACGGGCAGAGGATTTCGTGCGCTTTCCTGTATCACTGACGATACGGCGGTTTTGAGTAGATCAAGGCCGCCGTTTCTGTTTGCTTCGACGACCCCTGCACCGTGTTCTGGCATGGCGGCTTTAGGAGGGAGCCGCTATGCAACGAAAACTACTTCGACAAAATCCGACAGGGATTAGCCTGTCAAAAAAAGCTGTCCCCCGGCAGCGGGGACAAGCGGCTGTGCGTATGTACTATACCATGTAAGAAAAGAACATATTGCTTTTTGTTTCGCCCTGTGGGTCTTTGACCTGCCGGGCGAATTTTGTTATTTCCTGCGGTCTGCTATCCGGCGCAAAAAGAAATTTCAAAAAAGTGAAAAAAGGAGGCGTTTAGCGGGCAGCCAGAGAGATTCCATTCGCTCTATTGGCGGAAAGGGAGAGAACCACCACATCCCCCATAGAAAGGGGGTGAGAAGATGGAAGCGATCCCCCGCAAATACGGTGAATGGGGCCAGTTTGACCGCTACTGCAAGCTGGTTCTGTACCATGAGGCGATAGATTATCTGCGGGAAATGAAGTGCCGCCGCGACCGTGAAGTGTCGCTGGACGCTCTTTCCCCGGCTGATTGGGACAAGCTCTCGACCGTAGATCGGTATTCCTGCGACAGCTTTACATTCAGTTCGCATGGTTATGACCTACATATCGACAACGAGCTTGTGGCCGAAGCGTTTGCCAGCCTGCCAAAAGACGAGCAGAGTATTTTGATTCTCCGCTTTGTTCTGGATTTGACTGACGAAGAAATCGGCCGCCTGATGGGAATGTCCCGCAGCGCAGTCCAGCGCCACAGGACAAGCACCCTGAAAGACTTGCGTATAAAATTGATGGCGTTCATGCCGGAGGGAGGTTAAACGCGGATGAAGCAATCCAGTTACAAGGGCAAAAGCCCTCTGCCTGATTTTGTGATCGACGCGGCCTGCGCCGGTAACGCCGAAGCCGTGGAGCGTGTCTTGCAGCATTATGACGGCTATATCAATAAGCTGTGTACCCGGACGCTCTATGACGGCAGCGGCCAGCCTCATATCTGCATTGACGAGTATATGAAGCGCCGATTGCAAATCAAGCTGATCCATTCCATCGTTAGTCCCATTGGCGACTGACGGTTAAGGCCCCGGCCATAGACAGGCGGCTTTCCCTTTCCCCGCCTGCCAGTTTTCCCGGCGGCCCCTTTGCTCCTTGACAAATACGCCCGCAGGACAATGGCGGCGCGTCATAGGGCAGACGGATACATTCTGTCTGTGCCGAGCCGGGCGGCAGGTGCGCCAAGAGGCTTTCCCTCATTGGGATAAGCGGAGCGATTTTACCGGGCCGTAAAGCAGGTGTGGCAGCCTGCGGGCGACGACGCGCAGGCAGGACAATGATACGCCCTTGCCGTCGTAGTCCGAGCGTTTGAAGCGTCGCAGGCAACGAGCAGGGCCGCGTGAGAACCACGCGGGGGTGAGATTCCCGTGGAGCTGTGCCAGCAGCCGTCCGTTATTTTCTGCCCACTTTCACAAAAAACAACCTTTGTTTTGAAAAGAAAGGGGGCCATGTTATGAGTAATAACGATGTGCCTATTTGGGAGAAATACACGCTTACCATTGAGGAAGCGTCCAAATATTTTCGGATCGGGGAAAACAAACTGCGTCGGCTTGCCGAGGAAAACCCCACCGCTGGCTGGGTGATCCTGAACGGCAACCGCATCCAGATCAAGCGGAAGCAGTTTGAAAAAATCATTGATTCCCTTGACACAATATAGTGAAAAAGGGCCTTGCGCGTGTTATAATAGGTTATAAGCGTGTCAAGGCTCTTTCCGTCATGGAAAGGAGCATGACGAAATGCCAAGAAAAGAACGAGATGAAAAAAGACGGGACAACAAAGGCCGCCTTTTGAAGTCTGGAGAGAGCCAGCGATCAGATGGAAGATACGCTTACAAATACATTGACACCTTTGGAGAACCCCAGTTTGTTTACTCATGGAAGTTAGTACCCACCGACAAAGTACCTGCCGGGAAGCGGCCCTGTCTTTCCCTGCGCGAGAAGATCAAGCAGATACAGAAAGACCTTGACGACGGGATCGACACCATCGGCAAGAAAATGACCGTGTGCCAGCTTTATGAAAAGTACACCCGGCAGCGCGGGAATGTGCGGAAAGGAACCCAAAAGAGCCGCCAGCAGTTGATGAAACTTCTGTCCGAAGATAAGCTGGGCGCGGCCAGCATTGACAGCGTGAAGCTGTCCGACGCGAAAGAATGGGCCTTGCGTATGCAGGAAAAGGGCGTTGCCTACAACACCATCTGCAACAGCAAGCGTTCCTTAAAAGCCATCTTTTACATGGCCGTACAGGACGATTGCCTCCGCAAGAATCCCTTTGACTTCCAGATCAATGAGGTTATCAACGACGATACCGTACCAAAGGTGCCGCTTACCCCTACACAGGAAAACGAGCTTTTGGACTTCATGCAGAACGATCCCGTCTATGCCAAGTATTATGACGAGGTGGTGATCCTGCTGGAAACCGGACTTCGTATTTCCGAACTCTGCGGCCTGACGCCCACTGACCTGAATTTTGAAAAGCGCTTTGTGAATGTAGACCACCAGCTTTTGAGAAGCACCGAGGACGGCTACTATATCGAAGCGCCAAAAACAGAAAGCGGATTCCGTCAAGTGCCGATGAGCGCAGCCGCCTATGAAGCGTTTGAGCGCGTGTTGAAGAAGCGCAGGGACGGCAGGTGCATTGAGGTTGATGGTTATAAGGACTTCCTGTTCCTGAACCGGGACGGTCTGCCCAAAACCGCCGTTAACTATGACGCCATGTTCAAGTGCCTTGCCAAGAAGTACAACAAGTGCCACAAGGAGCCGCTGCCCGATGTGATGACGCCGCACACCATGCGGCATACATTCTGTACCAGAATGGCAAACGCGGGCATGAACCCCAAGGCATTGCAGTACATCATGGGACACGCCAACATTGTAATGACGCTGAACTATTACGCCCACGCTACTTTCCATTCCGCACAGGAGGAAATGGAACGGCTGCAAGCCAAGGCAAAAACCACCACAGAGGCCAAGCCGGAAGCTGTGGCGGAAAGCACCGAGGAAACCAAGGCGGCATAAGTAGTACGCAGAATTTACTACTGCTTTTACTACTTTTGAGAGCGAAAACATGAGGGGTAATAAAAAGATTTGTGAGGTTCTTCCGATATGAAAAGTGCCGGAAAAGCCCGGAATGACGGGCTATACCGGCATATAAGAACATCTAAAGAGATAATTAGAAATCTATTAAATGATTTTATGAATACTCGATACATTTCCGTTATAAAAATTAAAATTTAATACCATCCCCCAGAGAATGTAATAACCTGTCCTGTCATATAAGCAGGGGACGTTGCCACATGATAAACCATCTGTGCCGCTTCTTTTGGACTGGCAATATAGTCCGCAGGGATTTCTTCTTTGATCAAGGCAAGATCTTCTTCATCAAACTCCGCATTCATCTCCGTATCGATCATCCCAAAAGCGATCGCATTTACCTGAATATTGCTTGCAGCAACCTCTTTTGCCAGAGCCTTTGTAAAAGCATTGATACCACCTTTTGTTGTAGAATATAAAACCTCACAGGAAGCGCCAGCATCTCCCCAGATGGAAGAAATATTGATGATCTTTCCCTCATGGTGATGAAGCATATGGGGAACGATATTCTTACAGGTTGTAAAAACAGAAGTTAAATTTGTGTTGATCATCAGATTCCAATCATCTACCGTTGCATCTGTAAATAATCCCACCAGAGAGATTCCGGCATTATTTACAAGACAGTCGATCTTAGAAAAAGTAAGGAGGGACTGTTTGATCATTTCGTCTACAAAAGAAGGATCACTGATATCTCCACAAAAAGATAAGCAAGACACGTTCTCTTTAAGAATTTCATTTTTTAGGGATTCTAGTTTTTCAGGATGGCGGAAGCCATGGATGATCACGTTCCATCCTTGTTGTGCAAAATATATGGCAGTTTCACGTCCGATTCCTCTGGAACTGCCAGTTATGAGTACTGTTTTCATAGAAAATACCTCGTAAATCTTATAAAATTTCTTAGCACTTGATATGATCAATCTGATCAACGATGAGAAATGTTGCAGATTAAGAAAATATTAAGGCGATTATACAGAATTATAACATAGAGGATTGTTGAAATAAATCGAATAATTTGTTATACTAAACAAAGTTTATAAACGGAAGGAGCAGGAACATGGCAGAGAAGAAGAAAAGTAAATTAGGTGCCAAAGCCATATTTGCCAGGATTCTTGCAGTGATACTGGTGACAGCCATCGGTGGAGTTGCAAGCTTTTTTGGATTTAAGACATATTTTTTAAATAAATTAAAGAAAGACAAGAAAGCAGAAATCGCAAAGCAGTTAAAAGAAGAAAGCAAAGAAAGAGTAGACGTTGGAATGATCCAGACAGGAAATTCCATTGTGATTCGAATATATCATAACAAGAATCAGGAGATGATTTTTGTACCACTTAGACAAGATATGAATCTTACATTGACGAAGAAGGGAAAACAGGCAGTCGAACAGACACTGGGAACTAGCGTTAGCAAAGCGACGGTTGCAGATGTGATCAAAGCAACAAGAAAGAATGGAAAGTTGTTAAGACAGCAGGTTGAGAAGACACTGGGAATTTCTATTAATTCCTATGAACTGATATCACATAAGAAGTTTGTGAAACTGATGAATCAGGCAGGAGATGTCAAAATAGAATTTGATGAAGCAATGGCTTATACAGATTCTACAGATAAATATGTAACATTAAGTGCTGGGGAGAACAGCCTGAATGGAACAGCAATCTATTCATTATTAAGTGAGAGTGATATTTTTACAGATAAGAACAAGCAGGCAGAAATTACTGGAGAGATCTGCGTGGCAGTTGCATCTGCATTGAATGATAAGACATTATCCGAATATCGTGAATATGCACAGAATTATTTTGATGCGGTGAAGACAGATGCTTCTTATGAAGAAGCAGCGACAAGTCTTGAGAGAATGCATGGAATTAAGGATAAGAACTTAAATTTCAAAGTGTTAGATGGAACAGAATCCAATGGAAAGTTTGAATTAGATACAGAAGAAGCCAAGAGAGTCTTTGATGAGATGTTATCAGAAGAAGGAGACTTAAGTTCGGCATTGAGCACAACAGAAGCAAAGTCAACAACAACCAAATCTGATAGTTCAGCATCTTCTTCAAAGAATATAACGATCGAGATTCAGAATTCAACAAGAATTTCAGGACTTGCAGGAAGATGGAAAGATAAACTGGCAAGTGACGGATACAGTGTAGGATCTGTAAGAACAAACAGACAGGGTGTTCTAACACATACAAAGATCATAGTAGAAAGTAAAGATTTAGGACAGGATCTGAAAAGTTATTTTAAGAATCCAGAATATGAAGTTGGAAGTGTTGACAGCGGTGCAAGAATTTGTATAATTGTTGGATCAGAAGACGAGATTTAAAATACATTCATAAATATTATTATAAAATATCACGAAAAACATCTCAGGAACGATTGAGATGTTTTTCTTTGTTATATGAAGGGGTTACGGCTAAAAAGAGATATTTATGGTCAATGAAATAAAGATTTTCTGCTAGATATTTGTATAAAATAGACAATGATATAAAAAAATCACTAAATTTTTCTTTTTTTTTGTTTAAAATGCTGTATAGTAAAAGAAAAGGTTGAACGGCAAATATGAAAGGTTGATAAAGGATGATTTCAAATCAGATATTACAAGAGACAATTAATGGAATGAAGGAAGTAACCGGGATCGATCTGTGTATTTTAGATCTGTCAGGACGTATAGTTGTAACAACAATGGAGATAACCGATGCATTAGCACAACATGCGGAAGAATTTGCAGATTCTATGGCAGAGAGCCAGGTGATCGATGGTTTTCAATATTTTAAGATTTTTGATGATCATAGACTGGAATATATACTTCTGGCTACTGGAATGAGCGAGAATGCATATACGGTCGGAAAGCTTGCAGTGATGCAGATACAGAATCTTTTGACTGCATATAAGGAGAGACTGGATAAAGAGAACTTTGTAAAGAACCTGTTGAGAGATAACTTATTATTGGTTGACATTTATAACCGCTCAAAGAAGCTGCATATTGAAGTGGAACAGAGAAGAGTTGCATTTTTGATTCAGGCAGAATACGAGAAGGATCAGAATCTGTTAGAAGCTACGAAAGAGGTTGAAAGCGGAGCAGATTCAGATTTTATTACGGCAGTGGACGAGAAGAGTATCGTTTATGTAACACCAGTGAATGGGAATGAAGGACAGGCACAGTTTATTCAGCATGCAAAAGAGATTAAAGAAGGGCTGAATGAATATGGGATCAAAGATGCCAAGATTGCGATCGGTAATGTTGCAGAGACGATCAAAGATGTATCAAGATCTTATAAAGAGGCACAGATCGCATTGGAAGTCAGCAAGATCTTCTATGAGGATGCGAGTGTGATCGCATATAATCAGTTAGGAATTGGACGACTGATCTATCAACTTCCACTTTCATTATGTAAGATGTTTATCCGTGAAGTGTTTGGAGATTATTCTCCAGACTCCATTGATGAAGAAACACTGGCAACGATTGATAAATTCTTTGAGAATAATCTGAATGTGTCAGAAACATCCAGACAGTTGTTTATTCATAGAAATACACTCGTATACCGTCTGGATAAGATTCAGAAGAATACGAATCTGGATCTGAGGAATTTTGAAGATGCAATCGCATTTAAAATTGCACTGATGGTAGTAAAATATATGAAACATATGGATACAATGGACTAGAATATGATGATCACATTAAAAAATGTAACGAAAGAATATAATAAAGGGAATATAGGACTTGAGGATGTCTCATTAGACATTGCGAAAGGCGAATTTGTTTTCATCGTAGGTAAGAGCGGATCAGGGAAGACAACCCTGATGAAGCTTTTACAGAAAGAACTTGATGTGACAAGTGGACAGATCATAGTAAACGGTCAGGATTATAAGAAACTGACACAGAGGAATCTGCCGAAGTTCCGCAGGCAGATGGGAATGGTATTTCAGGATTTCCGTCTGCTGAAAGACCGGACGATCTTTGAGAATGTAGCATTTGCACAGCAAGTTGTGGAAGTACCACACCGATATATTAAGCGTCAGGTTGAGAATATGCTTGAGATGGTGGGGCTGAAAGACCGAATGAATGCTTTTCCGAATGAATTGTCAGGAGGAGAACAGCAGAGAGTGGCCATCGCGAGAGCTTTGGTAAACCACCCAGTATTATTGCTGGCTGATGAGCCAACTGGGAATCTGGACCCTGTGACAGCCAAAGAGATCATGGAGCTTCTCTCAGAGATCAATAAGAGTGGGACAACAGTTTTAGTTGTTACGCACAACAAAGAGTTGGTCAATGAGATGGGAAAACGAGTGATCTTGATCGAAGATGGACATATAGAACAGGATGAGATAAGGGGGTCCTATGATATTTAGAAGATTTTTGTATGGAATCAAAGAGGGCACAAGGAATATTTTCAGGAATAAGATGTTTTCATTAGCATCACTGGGAACGATCATTGCTTGTGTCTTTTTGTTAGGAACATTTTTATCTGTAGCATTGAATGTAAGGTCAACAATGCAGCAGATGGAGCAGTCTGTAGGAATTTCTGTTTTTTTTGAACCGGGTATCTCTACAGAAAGAAAAGATCAGATTGGGGAAGAAATAAAGAAAAAAGAAGATATTGCCACGATGCGGTATGTATCTGCTGAAGAAGCATGGGAAAGCTATAAGAAGGATGTATTTCAAGGAAATGAAGAGCTTCTTGAAGGATTCGAAGGGAACAATCCGCTAAAAGAATCAGATTCCTATGAGATCACATTAAAAGAAGTAAAATCATACAAACAGGTAGTATCGCATTTAGAGACGATTGATGGTGTCAGGAAAGTCCGTTATTCTGAAGGAGCGGCGGAAGGAATGATGAAGATCAATACTATGGGAACGTATCTTGCTGGTGGGATCATTCTGATCTTAATGGCAGTTTCTATTTTCCTCGTGAGCAATACAGTGTCTATTGGAGTTGCAGTCAGAGAAGAGGAAATTTCAATTATGAAGCTGATCGGTGCGGCGAATGGATTTATTAAAGCACCATTTCAGGCAGAAGGAATGATCATAGGAATTTTTGGATCATTGATTCCAACAGCGATTATTTTTGCAGGATATGAAGGGATCATCAACTGGATGAATGATAAGTTTCATGTTGTTACAGTCTTTATGAAATTTGTACCAATCCAGCAGATTATGTTATACTTACTTCCGTTAGCATTGTTGGTAGGAATCGTGATCGGATTGCTTGGAAGTTCTATTACGATCCGCAAGTATTTAAAAGTCTAGGAAGGGGAACTCATGAAAAGAAGATATCAGGCGGGGATCATTATGATGTTAATATCAGCCATGATCGCTTCGAATCTGCCTATGACGACAGTGTTTGCTGCAGCCAAAAAACAACAGGTAAAGCAGGAAACAAAGAAATTAGAAGAACAAAGCCGCAAGATGCAGCAGGAGATCAAAGATCTTGATGAGAAAATGATAAAGAGCAATGATGCGTATGAGGCATGTCAAGAGAAGCTTATTTCTGTACAGAAACAGTTAAAGAAGACACAACAGGAATTAAAAGAGGCAAAGGCATCCAAAGAAGATCAGTCAAGGATCATGAGTAAGCGCATTAAGTTTCTATATGAAAATGGAAATATGGCATATATGGAAGTCATTTTTGAAGCAAATAATTTTCAGGAGTTCTTAAAAAGAGCTGATTATGTTTCAAAGATCTCCAAATATGACAGTAACATGTTTCTGCAATTACAGACAACGGAAGATAAGATCCGAATGGCAACGAAGAGTCTGAAACAGGATTATCAAAATACAAAGACTTTGACTGCTAAGGCAAAGACAGAAAAAGAAAAACTGGATCAGGCAGCTGCGAAGAAGAAATCTAAGTTAGCTTCTTACCAGAAACAGTTAGCATCTGATAAAGAGTTACTGGCATGGTTTGAGGCAGAGGAAAAACGACAAGAAGAGATGGATCTTGCATTGGCGAAAGACGGTAATGCAGACAATACGACATCGAAAGCACAGTCAGAAAAGAATATGACAGGAAGTACGGCATCAAAGAATACAACATCAAAGGCTACGACCGAAAGCAAGAAAGAAACTACAACGACAACATCGCCAGCAACAACAGTTTCGTCAGGAAATCTAAGCTGGCCGGTACCGTCTTGTCATAGTATTTCATCAGGGTATGGCTACCGAATTCATCCAGTTACAGGAGTCAGAAAACTGCATGCTGGAATTGATATTCCATGTTCAACTGGAACAACGATCGTAGCAGCAGCTTCTGGTACAGTAGTGGATGCTGGATACAATGCATACAATGGCAATTACTTAAAGATCAGCCATGGAAATGGACTGGAAACGATGTATCTGCATTGCTCCAAACTTCTAGTATCCTCAGGGGCAAGAGTGTCAGGAGGACAGACGATCGCAAAATCCGGAGCAACTGGTATGGTATCTGGTGCACATCTGCATTTTGTTGTGAAAAAGAATGGAAATTATGTAAATCCTCAAAATTACTTATAACGTCATTACATAAATAGAAAGGAACTAATTTCATGAAGAAGTTTTCAAAAATACTCGTAGGACTACTTGTTGTCGTATGTATTGTGGAAGGATTTTTTCTTTATCGTGCCTATGCGATCCCAAGTACGACCTTACAGACAGCAAGAAAGATTAATCGGATAGAACAGATCATTGATAAATATTATAAAGGTTCTGTTAAGAAGAGTGAGTTGGAAGATTGTACCTACAAAGGTTTAGTTGCAGGACTGGGAGATGTCTATTCCACGTATTATTCAGAGGATGATTTTAAGGAATTAGAACAATCTACAAGTGGTGTTTATTATGGAGTTGGAATATATCTTACACAGGATATAAAGACAGGGATCATAACAGTTGTGAAACCAGTGAAAGGAAGCCCGGCAGACGGAAGTGGACTGAAAAAAGGGGATATTTTAACAAAAGTAGGAAACTATAAATTAAAAACATCGGATGTACTAGATGATATTGTTAAGAAGATCAAAGGTGCAGAAGGAACGAAAGTTAAATTAACATTTACAAGAAATCAGACATCAAAGACTTATACATTCACAAGACAATCGATTGAGAATCCAACAGTTGAAACAAAGATGTTACAAGATAAAGTCGGATATCTTCAGATCACTGAATTTGATGAAGTAACAGTCAGCCAGTTTCGAAGTGGATTGAAAAGTCTTAAGAAACAAGGTGCAAAGAAATTGATCATAGATCTTAGGGATAATCCTGGCGGTTTACTGACAAGTGTAGTGGATATTGCAGGACAGATTCTTCCAAAAGGAACGATTGTTTATACTGAAGATAAGAATGGTAATAAGAAATATTACAAAGACACAAAGAATGAACAGCTTGATATGCCACTATGCGTGTTAGTTAATGGTAACAGCGCGAGTGCAGCAGAGATCCTTTCTGGTGCGATCAAAGATGATAAAGCCGGAACGCTGGTTGGAGAGACAACATTTGGAAAAGGGATCGTACAGGGATTCTTTGAAGTTGGTGATGGATCTTATGTGAAACTGACTTATTCGTCTTATTACACACCAGCAGGACATAACATCCATAAAAAAGGAATCAAGCCAGATGTCGAAGTAAAAGATAACACGAAGACAAAAGCTGACGAACAATTAAACAAAGCGATTTCTATCTTACAGAAGAAATAAGAATTGTAAAGATAGATATAAAAAAGAAAGTATAGAACATATTACCAAAAGTTCTATGCTTTTTTTGTGCAAATTTACGGATTATGTATTAATGGTTGACAAAGCAGAAGTAGTAATCTATAATCGTTCTAAAAAGAACGATAAAGGAGACAGAGATGCATTTTTGGGATAAGCATAAAACGATCACAAGTTATTATGAATTGCTTTCTGGTGAGGTATGTGACCAATATGGGTTAACACAGATGGAATATGACATACTCATGTTCCTGCATGATAATCCTCAGTATAATACCGCTGCAGAAATAGTAAAGATCAGAAAATCAGCAAAATCCCATGTTTCAACTTCGTTAAAGAAATTGGAAAATAAAGGACTTGTTGAAAGAATACAAAGTAAAGACAATAAAAAGCATATTGAAATTATTTTGTTAGATAAGGCAGAACTGATCATAGAAGCAGGACTCAATGCACAAAAACAATTTGCAAAAAATGTTTTAAGTGGATTAACAGAAGAAGAAAAGCAGGTTTGTATCAATATATTTGACAAGATCTGTAATAATGCAGAAGAACATTTAAGAAACTGTAAGGAGAATGCAAATGAAAAATAATTACAAACCACAGGTTCCAGATGTGATGGAAGCAATATTCGATGTAGTGTATTTGGTTTTTGATCTGATTGCTGCCATTTTATTTTTTGTATTTTCAAAAGGAAATATGTTATTTGTTCTTTATGGAATATTAACATTGACACTTTGTGGAGGAGATGCTTTTCATCTGGTGCCAAGAATTATAAGAGCAGCATATGGAAGTAACGATAAAATAAAGCGTCAGTTGGGAATTGGATTACAAGTATCGTCTATTACAATGACAATATTTTATATTATTTTGATGTATGTCTGGAAATTTACATTCCCAGAATTTAAAATACCCGTGATCATTGAAGTTATAATATGGATATCAGCGATAGTTAGAATTGTGATATGCATGTTTCCACAGAATAATCGGTGTACAGATGAAGGAAATATGAGATTATCTATTATCAGAAATACAGTTTTTGCGATTACTGGTATAGGGGTGATCATCTTGTATTTGATTTCAGAAAATACCTATGGATATCATATGACAAGGATGGTTGCAGCTATCATTATTTCTTTTGGCTGTTATCTTCCAGTAACTTTATTCAGTAAAACAAAACCAAAGGTTGGACTATTAATGATCCCTAAGACCTGTGCATATATGTGGATCATTGCAATGGGGCTTCAGCTCTTATTTTAAGTTGTGATAAAAAAGAAAAATTTGATCAGAATAAGAAGTACAGAACAAACATTCGAATAGTTCTGTACTTTTTTTTATTACTTTGTTATAATCATGCATAGATGAAAAGATAAGAGATATTTCATAAGGGAGAAGTTATATGGATCATTTTGAATTAGTATCAGAATATGAGCCAACTGGGGATCAGCCACAGGCGATCGAGAAGCTGACCAAAGGATTTCAAGATGGGAATCAGTTTGAGACGCTTCTTGGAGTGACTGGTTCAGGTAAGACATTTACAATGGCGAATATTATACAGAATTTGAATAAACCGACATTGATCTTGGCACATAATAAGACGTTAGCAGCACAGTTATATAGTGAGTTTAAGGCGTTTTTTCCACATAACGCCGTGGAATATTTTGTCTCCTATTATGATTATTATCAGCCAGAGGCCTATGTTCCATCTACCGATACTTATATAGAGAAGGATTCATCGGTCAATGATGAGATTGATAAATTACGACATAGCGCGACAGCAGCATTGATCGAGAGAAAAGATGTGATCGTTGTATCTAGTGTTTCCTGCATTTATGGAATTGGTAGCAAAGAAAGCTATTCAGAGATGATGATCTCTTTGAGACCAGGGATGATAAAGGACAGGGACGAGGTGATCGATGACCTGATCAATATTCAGTATGTAAGAAGCGAACTTGACTTTAAGAGAGGTACTTTCAGAGTTAAGGGGGATGTGTTGGAGATCCTTCCGGTTTCTACATTTGAAGATGCAGTCAGAGTTGAATTTTTTGGAGATGAGATCGATCGTATTGTGGAATTTGATGTTTTAACAGGTGAAGTAAAGAGAAGCTTGAATTTCGTGGCAATATTCCCGGCATCACATTATGTTGTACCACAGGAACAGATTGAACGTGCGATCAAAGGGATTAAGGAAGAACTTGCTGAGCAGGTGACATATTTTAAAGAACATGATCAGCTGATCGAAGCACAGAGAATTGCAGAGCGAACGAATTTTGATATTGAAATGTTAAGAGAAACAGGATTTTGTTCTGGGATTGAGAACTACTCCAGACATTTAGCAGGATTAGAACCAGGACAGCCGCCAAGTACGTTAATTGATTTCTTTGGGGATGACTTTTTGATGATCATTGATGAGTCGCATATCACTGTACCACAGATCGGTGGAATGTATGCAGGAGATCAGTCCAGAAAGTCAACGTTAGTAGATTTTGGATTTCGTTTGCCTTCTGCGAAAGATAACCGTCCTTTGGAATTTGGTGAATTTGAACAGAAGATCGATCAGATGTTATTTGTATCTGCAACACCTGGTAAATACGAAGAAGAGCATGAATTATTAAGGGCAGAACAGATCATCAGACCAACAGGTTTACTAGACCCAGCAATCGATGTACGTCCGGTGGAAGGACAAATTGATGATCTGTTAGGAGAGATTCATAAAGAGACAGACAAAGGCAATAAAGTACTTGTCACAACACTGACCAAGCGAATGGCGGAAGAATTGACCGATTATATGCGTGAAGTTGGTATCCGGGTAAAATATTTACATTCAGATATTGATACATTAGAGCGAATTGAGATCGTGAGAGATTTGAGAATGGGAGTTTTTGATGTATTGGTTGGAATCAACCTGTTAAGAGAAGGCCTGGATATTCCAGAGATTACATTGGTTGCAATTCTTGATGCAGATAAAGAGGGATTCTTGCGTTCTGAGACATCTCTTGTGCAGACGATCGGGCGTGCAGCACGTAACAGTGAAGGACATGTTATTATGTATGCAGATCATATGACAGATTCCATGCATGCAGCGATCACGGAGACAGAACGAAGACGTGAGATTCAGGATGAATATAACAAAGAGCATGGAATTACGCCACAGACGATCAAGAAAGATATCAGAGATCTGATCAAGATATCTGATGAACATGAAGAGGAAACAGGTGGATATGAAAAAGATATGGAATCCATGTCTAAGAAAGAATTAAAAGAAGTGATCGAGCGGTTAAGTAAGAAGATGAATCAGGCAGCAGCAGAATTAAACTTCGAATTGGCTGCACAGCTTAGAGATGAATTAAAAGAATTCAAGATCGCATATCAGGAATATGACGATTAAAAGAAGAAATACTAAAACTGATGATAGATTAGAATTAGGAGCTTATCAATGAAGAAAGAGATGATCCGCATCAAAGGTGCGAGAGAAAATAACTTAAAGAATATAGATCTAGAAGTGCCGAGAAACCAGTTTGTTGTATTTACAGGGCTGAGTGGTTCTGGAAAATCTTCTCTGGCATTTGATACGATTTATGCAGAAGGACAGAGAAGATACATGGAATCTTTATCTTCTTATGCAAGACAGTTTTTGGGGCAGATGGAGAAACCGGATGTAGACAGCATTGAGGGATTATCTCCTGCGATTTCTATTGATCAGAAGTCAACAAACAGAAACCCAAGATCTACAGTAGGAACTGTGACAGAGATTTATGATTATTTTCGATTACTGTACGCAAGAGTCGGAATCCCACATTGTCCAAAGTGTGGGAAACCGATCAGTAAGCAGACCGTAGATCAGATGGTAGATCGTCTGATGCAGTTAGAAGAACGTACAAGGATTCAGCTTCTGGCACCGATCGTTCGTGGAAGAAAAGGAGAACATGCAAAGGTTTTCCAGAATGCGAAGAAAAGTGGATATGTTCGTGTCAGAGTTGATGGCAATGTTTATGATCTGTCAGAGGACATTCCAATGGAGAAAAATAAGAAACATAACATTGAAATCGTGGTGGATCGTTTAGTGGTCAAACCTGGGATTGAAAAACGATTAACAGATTCTATCGAGACAATCTTAAATCTAGCCGATGGATTGATGATGGTTGATGTGATCGGTGGAGAAACTTTGAATTTTAGCCAGAGTTTTTCCTGCCCTGACTGTGGTATCAGTATTGATGAAGTAGAACCAAGAAGTTTTTCCTTCAATAATCCATTTGGAGCTTGTCCGGTATGCCATGGACTTGGATATAAGATGGAATTTGATGTGGATTTAATGATCCCTGACCAAAAGTTAAGTATTGCAGAAGGGGCAATTCAGGTCTTTGGATGGCAATCATCAACGGATAAGAAGAGTTATACAAGAGCAATCTTAGATGCGCTCGCAAGGGAATATCATTTTGATCTGGAAACACCATTTAAAGATTATCCACAGGAAGTCAAAGATGTTTTATTGTATGGAACTGGTGGCAGAGAAGTCAAAGTCTATTATAAAGGGCAGAGAGGCGAAGGTGTCTATGATGTGGCATTTGAAGGGATCATCAAGAATGTTGGAAGAAGATATCGTGAGGCATCTCAGAATATGAAAGCAGAATACGAGACATTTATGACGATCACACCTTGCGATGAATGTCATGGACAGCGATTAAAGCAGGAATCACTGGCGGTAACGGTTGCAGATAAGAATATTGCCGAGATGTGTGATATGTCAGTCGGGGAAATGGTTTTATTTTTAGAAACGATGGAATTGAGTGAACGCCAGAAACTGATCGGAGAACAGGTTTTAAAAGAGATTAAGGCAAGAATCGGATTCTTAAATGACGTGGGACTAGATTATCTGACGTTATCAAGGGCTACTGGAACATTATCTGGTGGAGAAGCGCAGCGAATCCGTCTGGCAACACAGATCGGTTCTGGATTAGTTGGAGTAGTTTATATCTTAGATGAGCCAAGTATCGGACTTCACCAGAGAGATAATGACAAACTGATTCGTACACTTAAGAATCTAAGGAATTTAGGAAATACACTGATCGTTGTAGAGCATGATGAAGATACGATGCTGGCAGCAGATTATATTGTAGATATCGGACCGAAAGCAGGAGAATATGGTGGAGAAGTTGTTGCAACGGGAACTGCAAAACAGATCATGAAGAATAAGAAATCCATCACAGGAGCTTATTTAAGCGGAAAGATCAAGATTCCAGTACCACAAGTCAGAAGAAAACCATCAGGATTCCTAAAAGTAGTCGGGGCACAGGAGAATAATTTAAAGAATATTGATGTAGAAATCCCACTTGGAATTTTCACTTGTGTAACGGGAGTCTCTGGATCAGGAAAGAGTTCTTTAGTCAATCAGATTTTATACAAACGTCTGGCAAAAGAACTAAACAGGGCTAAGACGAAACCAGGACTACACAAAGACATCGAAGGATTTGAACAGTTAGATAAGATCATAGCGATCGACCAGTCACCGATTGGAAGAACACCAAGATCCAATCCTGCAACTTACACAGGAGTCTTTGATCAGATCAGAGATCTGTTTGCGATGACAAAAGATGCAAAAGCAAAAGGATACAATAAAGGAAGATTCAGTTTCAACAAGAAAGGCGGGCGATGCGAAGCCTGTGCAGGAGATGGTATCATCAAGATTGAGATGCACTTTTTACCAGATGTGTATGTCCCTTGTGAAGTATGTCATGGAAAACGATACAATAGAGAAACACTTGAAGTTAAATACAAGGGAAAGAGTATTTATGATGTTCTGAATATGACAGTGGAAGAAGCCTGTGATTTCTTCTCTAATATTCCATCGATCAGCCGTAAGATGGAGACATTAAGAGATGTTGGATTAGGATACATTCGATTAGGGCAGCCATCCACAGAATTATCAGGGGGAGAAGCACAGAGGATCAAACTGGCAGCAGAATTAAGCAAACGAAGTACAGGAAAGACCATTTATATCTTGGATGAGCCAACGACAGGACTTCATTTTGCAGATGTTCACAAACTGGTGGATATCCTTGCAAGACTGACTGAAGGTGGCAATACTGTGATCGTGATCGAACATAATCTGGAAGTGATCAAGACTGCGGATTATATTATCGATATGGGACCAGAAGGTGGATCAGGCGGTGGAACAGTTGTTGCAGCAGGGACACCAGAAGAGATCTGCGAGGTTGAGGAATCTTATACTGGGCAGTATTTGAAAGGGATACTTAATCGATAAAATCTGTGGGTAGGCTTGTGTGTATGTTAAACGGTATTGGTTAATAATTTTTGTATTTATTAACAGATGTTAAAAGGACTTCTGCAACACCGATGTATTGAGATGTTCAAAAATGATAAAAATAAAACTGCTCATAGATGAAAAAATATATAATATCACAATAAAATGTCATAAATATACCGACAAAATGCACAATTAAATAATATATAATGTTGTAAATATTATAAACATATGATAAAATAAAACACATCAGATGCATGAAAACACACATATCGATCGTGTTTTATTTTTTACGATGGTATGCAAACAAAGGCAGAGGAGGAGTCATATGAACGGTAAGTCAACAGTTAAGTCATTGATAGCATTGACAATGGCAGGAGCAATGGTATTCTCAATGAATACAATGCCAGTAAGTGCTGCAAAGAAAAAGACAAAGGCAAAAAGCACAGTGAAGAGTGTAAAAGTTGTTGCTCCATCTGGATCAAAGAAGAGTGCAACCGTGGCAAAAGGAAAGTCAATCAAACTTGCAGTCACAGTGAATGCAACAAAGAAAGCATACAAGAAAGTTACTTACAAAGTAAGCAACAAGAAAGTGATTTCTGTATCCAAAAAAGGGGTTGTCAAAGGAAAGAAAGCTGGAACAGCAACGGTAAAAGTAATTTCCGCAAAAAATAAGAAAAAGACAGCAAGTATTAAGATCAAAGTTGTCAGTGGAGCAGTTAAGAAAGTCAAACTTAATAAGAGTAATTTAGCACTGAATGTCGGAGATTCAGGAAAATTAAGTGTGAAAGTAACAGCTTCCAAGAAAGCATACAAAACATTAAAATGGACAACATCCAATAAGAAGGTAGCAACCGTTACAAGCAAAGGTGTTGTCAAAGGAATCGGAAAAGGAACAGCAAAGATCACGGCTGCATCTCTTGATGGAACTGGAAAGAAGAGTACATGTACAGTAACGGTTCGTGAGAAGCAGGTAGTGAATGGAATTAAGAGTCTGGAAGTTTATAATCCATTGAAATCTTATTCTTCTAGTACTTTGAAAGTAACATTAGATTCACCTCAGGTATTAACAGCAGATGATATTAAAGTTGAGACAAAGAGTTATGGAGAAGGTTCTTATATGGGAACAGTTTCTGTAGATGATATATATACAACAGACAATCAGACATATGAAGTATATTTGGCGAATGATGATATTTATAATGGAAGATATGTAAGAGTCACAGTCAATGCATTGAATGGACAGAAAACAGCAGAAGTAAGATTTCTGGTAGATCCAGATACAGTGAGACAAGTACATACAGCAAAAGTTGGTGATGACGAACATAGTTTTTCTGTGGATGATGATGCTATGGGAACTTCAAGATCAGCGATCAAAACAGGTACTTTGCCAGCAGGCTACAAATTAATTAATGAACTGGGTGATTCTGCACGTGTTCGAGGAATACCATCAGCTGTAGCAGATAATCAGCATGTTGTATTTGCAACAACAGATGAATTGGGAAGAGATACAACAACAGATGTGAATTTCCTGATCGGGGATGATGACCATATTGTGGTTGAGAATCAAACTATTGGAGATCAGGTAAGTGGAATGATCTATGCGAAAGATTCTTTCTATAAAGATCTTCATTTTGCAGGTGGAAATGGAAAAATCACTGCAGAGATTTTGAACACATATGATGGAACATTTAAGATTGATGATACATACAGTGATTCAGTAGGAATTACGGTTGTAGATTCTAATAAACTTGCAGCAGGAACTTATGATATACCAGTACGAATTACAGATAGCAATGGAAAAACAGGTCAGGGTACATTAAAAGTTATCGTTACTGCATCAGTGAAAGTTGTAACGAAAGTAAATAATAATAGTCCTGATGGAACGATTTATTTCTATAACCACAATTCAAATGAGGAATTTTCGTTAAGAAGTATCGAAAAAGAGGGTAAATATAGTGGTAGTGTAGGAAATACAACATTAACATCCACAGGATATTTACCACACGGTACATATTCCGTATATTATCGTATGTGTGGACGTAAGATCATGCTGAATAAATCATTGAATGTAAGTGGAGATACTAATCTTGAATTTACCTTACCAACTACGAAGATTACAGGAACGATCTATGATGTGAATAACAAGAAATATGAAAACAGTGTTGATGTTTGCATGTATAGAAGTAATGACCTTGATACAAGATATTATTCTGTATCAGATTATACTAGTGACGGAACATATTCGTTCCAGGGAGTTCCAGATGGACAGTATGTATTGGTTGTTTCAGGACAGAAAGATGGTAAATACTTCGAGACAACATCAGGAACGATCACAGTTTCCGGTGGAAATGCAACCATGGATGTGAAACTTCCAGTGGCAAACCCAGCAAACCCACAGCAGTAAACAAGAAATAATTAAAAAATAAGAAAAGGCAGTCGTTTTTCAATGGCTGCCTTTTCTTATTTTGACTTGACAACTGGTGAAAATAATATAAAATAATAAATAACAATAATAAATAATAAAACATAAAAGGAGAATAAAAGATGTTTGTAGAAGAACGGCATCAGGAAATCTTACATTTGCTTCAGGAAAATGAAAAAGTAAAAGTCAAAGAACTAAGCAAACAATTTGAGGTAACAGAAGACTGTATTCGAAAAGATTTAGCAAGTATGGAGGCAAAAAATCTTTTAAAAAGAACTTATGGAGGAGCAGTGCTTCCAGATACTTTGCATCCGGGACATACAAATCTTGTATCGACAAGAAAAGATAAGAATATAAAGCAGAAACAAAAAATTGCAAAAAAAGCAGTAAAATTGATTCGTCCTGGAGATATGATCTTTTTGGATACCTCGACAACAAACATTGAATTGGCGAAAGAAATCCAGAAACAGGAACTTGAGATTACAGTGATAAGCTGTATGATGGATATTGCATACATTTTCGCCCAAACAAAGAAAGTAAAATTTATTTTGTTAGGCGGAGAATTTAATCAATCTCAGAATGGTTTTCTTGGAGAATTGACGGTTCAAATGATGAAGAATTTTAGATTTGATATCTGTTTTATGGGAGTTGTGGGAGCAGATGTAGAGAATGATGAAGTAATGACATATGTACCAGAAGATGGAATTATGAAATCTCATGCGATGAAAAGAAGTAGAAGACGATATTTGGTAATGGAAAATTGTAAATTTGATTTTAAAGCTAATTATGTATATACAACATTTGAAGATGTTGACGGTATTTTATGTGAAGAAAAGCCGTCAAAAAAAATTAGTGAAAAACTAAAAGAATATCAGGTAGAAGTTATTGAGTAAAGAATTAAATTAGAAAGGACAAATTCTATGGAAGGATTATATCAGACACAGCGAATCAAAGATTTAAAAGATAAAATGTTATCAGAGCCAAGATACGCATCAATCGAACAGGCACTGATCATCACAAAAACATATCAGGAGAATGAAGATGATCCAAGGATCATACAGAGAGCAAAATCATTAAAAGCAGCCTTAGAGCAGATGGAGATCCGTGTAGAACCTGAAGAACTGATCGTTGGAAACCGTACAGCCGGAGTTCGTTATGGAGTTGTATTTCCAGAGAGCGGAAGCACATGGGTAGACAAAGAATTTGAAACACTCCCAACAAGACCACAGGACCGCTTCAATGTGCATCAGGAAGATATTGAAACATTCCGTAAGGTCATCAAACCATACTGGGAAGGAAAGTCCTTAGAAGATGTCCTGAACCAGAGATATGGAAAAGAAATCAACGAGATTGCCAAAGTTGTAAAGATCAACCAGAAAGACCATGCCCAAGGACATATCTGCCCTGATTGTGTCAAATGGTTAGAGATGGGACCACAGGGATTACTTGATCAGGCAGAGGAAAAATTAAAGACATGTCAAGAAGAACAGAAAGACTTCTATGAGAGTGTTAAGATCGTCATGGAAGGAGCGAAACACTTTATGGTCCGTTATCATGACCTGATCATGGACATGGCAGAAAATGAATCAGATGAAACAAGAAAACATACCATGATCAAAGTAGCCAAAAACTGTAAGAATATTTCTGAACGTCCAGTACAGACATTTCATGAAGCAGTACAGTCTACATGGTTCTTATTTGTAATCTTACAGATGGAATCCAATGCATCCTCATTTTCACCAGGAAGATTAGACAGACATTTAGAAGCTTATTATGAAAAAGATATCAAAGAAGGAAGCTTAGATAAACAGCAGGCGTTAGAGATCATTGAATGTTTATGGTTGAAATTTAACGAGATCGTATATATGAGAAACTCCCACGGAGCAAAATATTTCGCAGGATTCCCAATTGGATTCAATATTGCGATCGGCGGACAGGATGAGAATGGAAATGATACATATAATGATTTATCATTCCTGTTCTTAGAAGCTCAGAAACATTTAGGACTTCCACAGCCAAACCTTTCCGTAAGACTTCATGAAGGAACGTCGGACGAATTATTAAAAGAATCAGTGAGAGTCGTAGCCAAAGGAAGCGGAATGCCACAGTTCTTCAATGATAAGGCAGTCATTCCATCCATTCAGGAATTAGGAATTGAAGAAAAAGATGCAAGAGATTATGCGATCGTTGGATGCGTGGAATTGACAACACAGGGAAATAATCTTGGATGGAGCGATTCTGCGATGTTTAATTTAAACAAAGCATTAGAAGTGACACTAACTGGTGGAACATGCCTCTTAACAGGAGAAAAGATCGCTCCAGATTATGGAAATCTTGAGGCATACGAGTCATTTGAAGAGCTGGAAGCAGCATTCAAGAAACAGATTGATTATTTCATGGATAAGATGCTTCTTGCATGTGAAGAAGTAGAAAAAGCCCATATCGATCTTCTGCCATCTCCATTTTTATCAGCATCCATTGAAAACTGTATGGAAAATGGAATGGATGTCACAGCAGGCGGTGCAAAATACAATTTATCCGGAATTCAGATGATTCAGGTTGCAAATCTTGCGGATAGTCTTGTCGCAATCAAGCAGCTGGTGTACGATGAAAAGAAGTGCACACAAAAAGAAATGCTAGATGCATTAAAGAACAATTTTGAAGGATATGAAATCTTAAGAGCAATGTGCGTCAATAAAGTTCCAAAGTACGGAAATGACATTGATGAAGTCGACAAACAAGGAACAAAATGGGTAGATTACTTCAAGAATCGATTAAGAACATTTAAAAACTATCGAAAAGGTCCATATCATACAGGAATGTATACCGTATCAGCCCATGTGCCAATGGGTGAAAATGTAGGCGCAACTCCAGATGGACGATATGCAAAAGAACCGTTAGCAGATGGAGGAATGTCACCTGTTTATGGAAGAGATATCAAAGGACCAACAGCCGTATTAAAGTCCGTATCCAAACTAGATAAGACATTGACAACGAATGGTGGATTATTAAATATGAAATTCCTTCCCGAATTTTTCAAGACAGAGACAGGAATTGATAAATTTGCGAATTTCTTAAGAACCTTTGTCGATCTAGAGATTCCACATATCCAGTTTAACGTAGTAAGAAAAGAAGACCTGCTTGCAGCAAAGAAGAATCCAGAGCAATACCGCGGATTGACCGTCAGAGTTGCAGGTTACACAGCCTACTTTACAGAACTTGCCGATGAACTGCAAAATGAGATCATCGCAAGAACAAGTTATGGAGATATTTAAGATGACAGGAAAAGTATTTGATATTCGCAGATTTTCAACGCACGATGGAGACGGAATCCGTACCACAGTATTTTTAAAAGGATGTCCGTTAAAATGTGTCTGGTGCCAGAACCCAGAAGGAATTTCCATCCGCAAAAGACCCATTTATTTTGAAAACCGCTGCATGCATTGTAAGACGTGTATTGCAAAATCAAAAGATCAGGGCGTTACGATGGAAAATGACCAGATACACATTCATCCCAATAGAAATGAAGACTGGAATACCATCATTGATTGGTGCCCAACGGGAGCGATCGCGATGGATTCCAGAGAGATGAGCGTAGAAATGGTTATGGAAGAAATCCGCAAAGATAAATCATTCTATCGTTATGGGAATGGAGGGGTTACGATCTCAGGCGGGGAACCATTACTGCAGTGGAAATTTACAAAAGAGCTGTTAAAAGCATGTAAAAAAGAAGGAATCCACACCGCGATCGAGACATCCCTGTATGCAGATCAGGAAGTGATCAAAGAGATCCTTCCATATTTAGACCGGATCTTTGCAGACTTTAAATTAGCAACAGAAAAGGATCATATGCATTACACCGGGGTTTCAAATCAAAAGATCAAAGACAATATCAGATACTTATTAGAGACATCAAACAGAGACAAGGTCATCATAAGAACACCAATGATCCCAGGAATGACTACAACCGAAGACAATATCAAGGGAATTGCAAAATATTTAAATGGAATCTATCAGTATGTTTCTTATGAAATCTTAAACTATAATCCGCTGGCTGAAGCAAAATATCATTTGGTAGATAAAGAATACTGTTTTGAAGAAAATCCAAAACTGTACACAAAAGAACAGATGCAGGAATTTAAAAGCTGGGCAGTCGAAGGTGGATTAGAGAATATTATTATCGAGTCATAAACAGCACCATATGTTATCAAAGGAAAGACAATGGGAAACTGCTAATATCAGGTTTCAAAATAATAAAAAATAATAAAAGTGAGAAAGAAGATTGTTGAGAATAAGATTCGGCAGTCTTCTTTTTTTGCTTGGATAAGCTATAAAAGAAAATTATGAGAATGGTTATTTAATAATTGCGGTTATACAACTGCAAAAACAGAACTTTAAAAGGATTGATATAGGGAATTTGCAGTTGAACAACCGCAAAACTTGAATAAAGGATCTGTTGAAAAACAATAAAAAACGAGATAGAATAATATCAAACAAATGGAAAACAATAAGAAAGGAGATAAAATGAGTAAAGAACTAATCGCAAATGACATCATTTTATTTGATCTAGAAGCAGAAACAAAACAGGAAATTATTGAGAAACTTGCTGATGCAATGGATAAGGACGGAAGACTTGAAGATAAAGACGGATATATGGCAGACGTTCTTGCAAGAGAAGAATCCTCATCAACAGCGATCGGGTTTGAAACAGCAACACCACATGCAAAATCAATAAGTGTAAAAGAACCATCTTTAGCATTTGCCAGATTAAAACATCCGATCAAATGGGATGATGAAGAAGTCAGTATGATCTTCCAGATCGCAGTACCATCTCCAGGACAGGGAGACAGACATTTGGAAATCTTATCAAAATTATTTAGAAATCTTGTCTATGATTCATTCAGAGATCAGATGTTACAGGCAACAACAAAAGAAGAAATTGTTGACATTTTAAAAGAGTTTTAAATATATAGAAAAGGAGAACAAATATGGAAAAACAAGAAAATGAATTAATTGGAATCTTGAAAAATACAAGAGCACATCTGATGAATGGTGTATCTTACATGATTCCAGTTGTAGTAGGTGGAGGAATTCTTTGCGCGATCTCTATGATGATCAATGGTGGATCAGCATCCGTTCCAGATTCAGGATTTGCAGCACAGTTATGGACGATCGGTGCTTCTGGATTAACATTAATGGTAGCAGTATTCTCAGCATTCATTGCAATGTCAATCGCAGACAGACCTGGATTTGCACCTGGTTTATTAGGTGGTTACTTATCATCACAGGTTGGAGCTGGTTTCCTTGGAGGTATCGTAACAGGTCTTGTAGCAGGTATTGTATGTTACTACTTAAAGAAATTACCATTACCTAAATCTGTACAATCATTAAAATCTATCATTATCATTCCAATTCTTGGATTACTTGTTACAGGTGGAGTGATGGTATGTGTACTTGGAGGTCCTTTAGCAGCAGTTAATACAGGATTAACAACTTGGTTAACACATATGAGTGGTGGATCTAAAGTAGTATTAGGTATCATCGTTGGATGTATGATCGCATTTGACCTTGGTGGTCCAGTAAATAAAGTAGCATATAGTATGATGGCAGTAGCAATCGGAGCAGGAGCTTATGATTATGCAGCAGCAGCAGCGATCGCAATTGCAATCCCACCAATGGGATCAGGATTATCTTCTTTATTACTAAAGAAAAAATTCACAGAAGAAGAAAGAGGAGCAGGAGTTTCATCTATCATCTTAGGATGTGTTGGAATTACAGAAGGAGCAATCTCCTACGCAGCCGCTGACCCATTACATATGATTCCAATCAATATGATCAGTTCAGCAGTTGCAGCAACAATTTCTTACATGGTGGGTGCAGGATGTGCAGCTTCATGGGGAGGATTGATCGTATTACCAGTATGTACAAACCGTATCGGATATGTATTAGCAATTGCAGCAGGTGTTGCAGTTCATGTAGTATTATGTAAATTATTAAAGAAAGATGTTTCAGAAACAGAACAGCCATCAGACAGTGATGACGACGATGTAGAAATCGATCTTGAATTTTAAGAAATCATATAGAACAATAAAAGAAGTAAAGGAGATAGAGTTATGAAATTTTTAGCAGTAACAGCGTGTCCATCAGGAGTAGCACACACATATATGGCAGCAGAAGCAATTGAAAAAGCATGTAGAGAAAGAGGAATCGAAGTAAAAGTAGAAACTCAGGGATCTATCGGAATTGAAAATGAGATCACAGCAGATGATGTAAAAGATGCAGATATCGTTATCTTAACAAAAGATATGCCAATCAAAAATGAAGAAAAATTCGGAGATCTTCCAAAAGCAAGAATCGCAATCAGCGATGCAGTAAAAAAAGCAGATGCCATCGTAGGAAAACTAGAAGCAACTTTAAATGCAAAAAAATAATAGATAATGATCATTTGAAGATCAAATGAAAAAGTGAAATGTACGGCCAGATCCGGCGGATACATTTCACTTTTTCTGTTTGCAAAATAAAATAATCGTTATATTATGTTTCCAACTGTTTTCCTAGAAAATCAGAAGCGATCTTAGCAATTTTAAACTCCTGATCATCTAATTTATCTTCAATAGAAAGAATACATACAAATCCAACGGCTTCACTTTCTGCAATGATCGTAGAAAGACACACATAGCGAAATACCTCTGGGAAGTCCAAGATCAGAGGAAAGAAATCTTCTTTTTCACGGTCCATCAATATATGTTTTCGATCTATCAAAGCTTCTTCAGCCTTTTCATCTAATAATTTTCCAATTAGTTTTTTGGCGTTTGGTCCGGCAGCAGCGATCACACAGTCTTGATCACAGATACAGATCGTATGTGGAATCTGAGCAGCGATCGATTCTGCATATAGCTGTGCACTGTTTCCCAGTTCACCGATCGGGGAATATTTCTTTAAAATGATATCGCCGTCTTTTTCTGTAAATATCTCCAAAGGATCGCTTTCTCTGATATGCATGGTTTTTCGTATTTCTTTTGGTATAACGATCCGGCCAAGGTCATCAATTCTTCGTATAATACCTGTAGCTTTCATTCTTAAGATCCTCCATGTTCATTGGTTTTCGTGTATGCTTGTAGTATTTGTAAAATCATTGGTTTTATACCCGGATTATGGTATAATATTTCATTAACAGAGAAAAAGATAAGGAGAATCAAGATGAAATTTCATACACAATTAAAAGCGAAAGATATTTTTAAATTTTCGTTAGCATACACGTATTCCGGAGTGCAGGCGATTTTGACGATTTTTATGCTAGGAGTTGGAGCATATATGATCGTCCATGGAATCGGTCAGCCAGAAGGACAGACGAATATTATTTTTGGTGTAGTCGTTATTGCATTATTTGTTGTCATTAATCCACTGATGATATATGTAAAAGCAAAGAAACAGGCAATTGAGAATCCAGTATACAAGAATCCAACGTACTATACCTTACAAGATGATGGTATTTTTGTGGAACTAGGAGAAGAAAGTGCAACGATCGAGTGGATCAGAGTTTATAAGATCACACATTTTATGGGACTGACATTATTATATACAGGAAAACAGCAGGCATTTGTATTTCCAGATTATGAACTTGGTGATGACAGAGAAAAGATGTTAGATTATATGAAAGAACACATCAAAGAAGCAAGAAAGAAAGCTGCCCAGACACAGGCAGATGGAGGAGATATTTCAAAATACTCTCAGGCATCCGTAGAAACTGAGCAGTCAGAGACAGAAGCAGAAACTCAGGTTGAAGCATCAGAATCAGAAGTTCAAGAGAATTCAGAAGGAGAAAAATAGAAAATGATCGTACAAAGTTTTTGTGCAGAAGATACGTATGAGATCGGAAAGAAGATTGGACAGGAGGCACAGCCTGGACAGGTGATCTGTTTATATGGAGATCTTGGGGTTGGCAAGACTGTATTTACAAAAGGGTTGGCAGATGGACTTGGCATCACAGAACCAATTCAGAGTCCGACTTTTACGATCGTAAGAGAATATGAAGAGGGAAGGCTTCCACTATACCATTTTGATGTTTATCGTATTGGTGATATTGAAGAGATGGACGAGATCGGATATGAAGATTATGTTTATGGAGAAGGAGTCTGTCTGATCGAATGGGCAAATCTGATCGAGGAGATTCTGCCAGATCATTATCAAAAGATTACGATCCGTAAAGATTTAGAAAAGGGATTTGACTATCGAGAGATTGAAATGGAGGAACAATAGATGAAATTATTAGTACTGGATAGTTCTGGTCTGGTAGCTTCTGTGGCATTGATCGAAGATGATCAGTTGATCGCAGAATATACAACTGGAAATAAATTAACACATTCTCAGACATTGCTTCCAATGTTAGATGAAGTGATCAAGAGAACATCCTTTGAGATAGAAGATATTGATGCGGTTGCGGTAGCAAAAGGACCAGGTTCTTTTACGGGACTTCGTATTGGTGCAGCAACGGCCAAAGGACTGGGATTGGCACTGGATAAACCAATTATTCCTGTGCCAACTGTAGATGGACTTGCATATCAGTTATTTGGAACATCTATGATCATTTGTCCAATGATGGATGCCAGAAGAAAACAAGTGTATACAGGATTTTACCGATTTGAAGGCAGTGAAATGAAAGTCTTAAAGGAACAATGTGCCCAGAGTGTAGAAGATACATTGACACAGTTGAAAGAATATAACGAACCAGTTGTATTTCTGGGGGATGGTGTACCAGTATATAAGGAAGAAATCTTAGAGAAGATGGGTGATCTGGCGATTTTTGCTCCAGCACATGCAAACCGTCAGAGAGCAGCAGCAGTTGGAACGTTAGCACAAGTATATTTTGCACAGGGAATTTATGAAAGTGCAGACGAATTTGTGCCAGAATATTTAAGAAAATCTCAGGCTGAACGAGAGAGAGAAGAGAGGCTTCATGGACAAAAGTAGTATAACAGCCAGAGAATGGCACGTGAGGAAAGCACTTCCAGAAGATCTTCCTATGATCGCTGAGATAGAAAAACTTTCTTTTCACACACCATGGAGTTTCGAAAGTATTGAGTCTTTCTATTATCGTAAAACTAGTGATATTTATGTATGGAGAGATAGAAATCGTATTAGCGGATATATAATCGCTGAGCATGTGTTGGATCAGGCAGAATTACATAGGATCGCAATGGTTCCATTTATAAGGAAAATGGGGATTGGCACATTGTTGTTTCGAGAGATCAGACGAAGGTATCAGGAGATAGGGGTAGAAACGATCTATTTGGAGGTCAGAGAATCAAACGAAGCAGCGTATCAGTTTTATTTAAAGAATGGATTTGAAGAATATGGACGCAGAGCAAAGTATTATAAGGATCCGATTGAGGATGCGATCTTAATGTTTTGTGAAGCTTCAACAGATGACCAATCATTTCCACTAGATTCTTCAGAAACGCCCGTTTATAATGATGAGCGTAAGGAGGAGAATGAGATGAAATGTAATGTATGTGGACAGTTATTAAACAATAAAACAGATTATATAGAAGTTAAAAAAGAATGGGGATATTTCTCAAGCAAAGATACGCAGATTCATGAATTTAAGATTTGTGAGAGATGTTACGATCGTATTGTAAAACAATTTGAGATTTCTCCAAAGGTAACAGAGAAGAGTGAGATATTATCATAAAAGGTGATTTATGTTAGATGTATGTTTACTTGGAACCGGTGGAATGATGCCGCTTCCATATAGAAAATTGACCGCATGTATGACAAGGTTCAACGGACATAGTCTGTTGATCGACTGCGGGGAGGGAACACAGGTAGGAATTAAAGAGAGAGGCTGGAGTGTTAAACCATTAGATGCAATCTGTTTTACACATTTTCATGCAGATCATATCAGTGGACTTCCAGGGCTTCTTTTAACACTTGGAAATGCAGAACGAACAGAACCTCTTTTGATCATAGGACCAAAGGGTGTAGAAAGGGTTGTGAATTCACTGCGTGTGATCGCACCAGAACTTCCATTTCCGATTGAATTTTATGAATTAAATGAGAAAGAGCACGTTATTGAGATGGATGGCTATAAAATTGAAGCTTTCTATGTAAAACATAATGTGCCTTGTTATGGTTATAATATGATCATCCCAAGAGCTGGGAAGTTTGATCCTTTAAAGGCAAAGGAAAATGACATCCCGATGAAATACTGGAACAGGCTCCAAAAGGGAGAAACTGTGACAAGTGAAGATGGTCGTGTACTTACAAGTGATATGATCTTAGGCAGTCCGAGACCAGGAATTAAATTGACATATTGTACGGATACAAGACCAGTCCAGACAATTTCTGAACATGCAAAGAATGCAGATTTATTTATTTGTGAAGGCATGTACGGAGAAGAAGGAAAAGAAAAGAAAGCAAGAGAATATAAACACATGACATTTTACGAAGCTGCGAATCTTGCAAAAGAAGCAGATGTAAAACAGATGTGGTTAACTCATTATAGTCCGTCATTAGTCCGGGCAGAAGAATTTATGGGGAAAGTGAAGTCGATTTTCCCTAGAGCAAAGGCTGGAAAAGACGGTAAGACGATAACTTTAGATTTTCAGGAAGAATAGGAGAATAGGATGAGCGATAAGATTAAGATTCTGGCAATCGAATCTTCCTGCGACGAGACAGCGGCAGCAGTTGTAGAGAATGGAAGATGTGTAAAATCCAATATCATTTCATCTCAGATCGAACTGCATAAGCTATATGGCGGTGTTGTCCCTGAGATTGCCTCAAGAAAACATGTAGAGAAAGTGAACTTTGTAGTAAGAGAAGCATTAAAAGAAGCAGGAGAAACATTAGACAGTATTGATGCGATCGCGGTTACTTATGGGCCGGGACTAGTCGGTGCACTATTAGTTGGTGTGGCAGAAGCGAAAGCACTTGCATTTGCAAAGAAGAAACCATTGGTAGGCGTGCATCATATTGAAGGACATATCTGTGCTAATTATATTGAACATCCAGATTTAGAGCCTCCATTTTTATGTCTGGTCGTATCAGGAGGGCATACACACCTTGTTGATGTCAAGGATTATGGAAAATACGAGATCATTGGGTGTACAAGAGATGATGCAGCAGGAGAAGCCTTCGATAAAGTAGCACGTGCGATCGGATTGGGATATCCAGGAGGTCCAAAGATCGAAGCACTTGCCAAGGAAGGAGATAAGAATGCAATTGCATTTCCAAGAGCGAAAGTGAATGATTCTAAGATGGACTTTAGTTTCAGTGGATTGAAATCTTCAGTATTGAATTATTTAAATAAGTGTGAGATGAAAGGTGAGGAAGTAAATCGTGCAGATGTAGCAGCATCTTTTCAGGAGGCTGTTGTTGATGTATTGAGTTCTCATGGGGTAGAAGCAGCAAAAGAACTTGGATACAGAAAGCTTGCGATCGCAGGTGGAGTTGCATCGAATGGAGCATTTCGAACCAAAATGATAGAGAGATGTAAAGAAGCTGGGATTGAGTTTTATCATCCATCACCAATCTTTTGTACGGATAACGCTGCGATGATCGGTGTGTGTGGATACTATGATTATATAAATGGTGTGAGAAGTGGTTTGGATTTAAATGCGGTGCCAGGATTAAAGATTGGTACCAGACAGGGGTAAATACATGGGAGAAAAAATTGCGGCAATCGTTTTGGCAGCAGGAGAAGGAAAAAGAATGGGAAGTGGAATTCCCAAACAATATATGCTGATCAAATCAAGGCCTTTGGTGTATTATGCACTAAAGGCTTTTGAAGAGAGTGCTGTAGATGAGGTTATTCTTGTTACAGGAGAAGACGAGATAGATTACTGTAAAGAGTATATTGTAGATCGATATCATTTTAATAAGGTGAAAAAGATCGTGCCAGGCGGATGGGAACGTTATGCATCCGTTTATTTTGGACTTGAAGCAATTGAGGATGCGGATTATGTACTGATCCATGACGGAGCACGTCCGATGATCAGTGCAGAATTAGTACAAAAATGCATATACTATGTAAAAAAATATCGTGCATGTGTAGTTGGAATGCCATCGAAAGATACGATTAAAGTTGTTGATGAGGAGAATTACGCAATCCGTACACCTGAAAGAAAAACATTGTGGCAGGTTCAGACACCACAATGTTTTGAATTTGACCTTGTAAAAAAGGCATATGAAAAGATGATGGAAAATGACGATGGAAAAGTAACCGATGATGCAATGGTAGTAGAAACATATGGTAATGTGCCGGTAAAACTGTTTGAAGGTGGTTATGATAACATTAAGATCACGACACCAGAGGATGTTAGACTTGCAACGAATCTTGTGCGTGTAAGGAAGGTTTTTCACAAGCTTCATGTGTTACATGATAAGTTGATATATCTACAGATGAAGGCCTATAAAAAGCGATTTACAGAGAAAAAACAAAAAAAATAAAAAAACTTTAAAAAAAGTCTTGACAAACTCAAGCGAATGTGATATAATAATCAAGTTCGCTGAGAAGCGACAGGAAAGTCAAGGAAAAACGAAAAAACTTAAAAAAGTTTGAAAAAAAGTACTTGACAAACGCACGAAAGTGTGATATAATAAATAAGCTGTCAGTGAGACAGTAAAAACCTCGTAAAAGAGGTAAAAATTGTGTAAAAATAAATACACAATCCGCGCCAAAGGCGCACATTGTACATTGAAAAATAAACAGTGCAGAGTTCTTGTCAAACAAGCGAAGCTTGTTTAAAAAGAAAAAAACCAAGTGTTTTTTTATGACAGAAATTCGGATATAACCAAAACGAAGAAAAGTCAGAGTTAGTTAAAGAGCTAACAAACATCGATATGTTCCGCTAAAAGCGGTATATATACAATTTTATCGAGAGTTTGATCCTGGCTCAGGACGAACGCTGGCGGCGTGCCTAACACATGCAAG
>ENA-OPRR01000751-OPRR01000751.1-human-gut-metagenome-genome-assembly--contig:-NODE-751-length-31847-cov-3.223924_pt1 | contig 31847 bp, 28 predicted proteins | sample MGYA00241796_ERZ501883 | MGnify/ENA primary metagenome ERZ501883 (study PRJEB25962, sample SAMEA2042406) | human gut metagenome | biome: human gut; feature: human-associated habitat; material: faeces...
CTTCCGAATCTCTACCTTCTTTAGACGCACACAGGATAAACCCACCGGATTAGGTCGAAACGGCGACCGTGTGGCAAAAACTCCCATTCTCTTATTGCCGCCCAGCCTTGGCGGTCTCACCGTCGGACTCCACGTGCCCCCGGCTATTTCAGAAAAACCCCAGATGAGCCAAAGGTGTGTATACTCTTCTATTCCTCTTATTACTTCCTGCTGACGGCAATATGACTCAAATACAATTTCCGCCGTTGTATCCACAAGCCCGCTCTGTCTCGGAATTCCGAATTTTGTCGGGAAATCACTTCGTATATATGCAATTGGCTTCAATTCCAAGCTCTGTTCTTTCATATCTATACTTTCAGCCCCCGATAGCGGTGAAACGCCGCATAGATTTCCTGTTTTCTTGGAAGAGACAGATTCCCGGGGATTGTTCCCTTTTCGCAAATTGCCGCGAAACCGTCTCTCATAAGTTCGCGGTAAACATGCTCCACAAGCTCTGTCACATTTTTCCTGCCGTCCATTCTTCTCGTTTCCATATCCCGCAAAATATATCCAAGACACGTAAGTTGTTCTGCATCTGCAAGCTGCTCCACATATCGAAGATCGATCTCCTCCCGATTCAGAGACACACTGTCTCGCCCCAGTGTCTTAATCTTAATTCTTCCCTTATGAAGCAGTCCCTGATTTTTCTTCGGACATCTGTGATCTTCCGGGATCACCGGCTTTACTTCCGGCAGAGAAAGCCCCGGATAAGCGCTTGCAGCCTCTTTTGCCTCAGCTGTAATCTCCTTTGGCTCATAACGATCCATCTGAATCACTGTATCTGCTGTTTCAAAATAAGCCCCCGAACTTCCGGCTACAAGAACGGTCGAAATTCCATGAAGTTCATATAAGTCTCTCATCCGCTCAATAAACGGCGTGATCGGCTCCTGATCTCTATGGATAACCTTCTGCATCAATTCATCTCTCACCATAAAATTCGTCGCGCTGGTATCTTCATCGATCAGAAGGGTATGTGACCCAGCCTCCATTGCTTCAATAACATTTGCTGCCTGAGATGTACTTCCACTTGCATCTTCTGTGGAAAATTGTTTTGTATCTTTTCCGTTAGGAAGATGATTGATAAACATTGAAATATCCGTACATTTTATGCTACGTCCATCTTCTGCACGTATTTTTACAGCCTCACCTTCTGTCACCACATATTCCCGCCCGTCGTCGGATATATGTGGATACACACCCATTTCCAATGCTTTCAGCAAGGTAGACTTTCCATGATAACCACCGCCTACAATCAACGTAATTCCGGCTCTTAGCCCCATGCCGGTAATCTCTCCTTTGTGTGGAAGCTTCATAGACACTCTCATGGAATCCGGTGAGCGAAAGGCAACTGCATGCTTCATAGGTTTTGACGAAATACCCGATTCTCTCGGAAGAATTGCTCCATCGGCTACAAATGCAATAAGTCCCTGTTCCTTCATATGCTGCCGGATTGCATACTGGTCTTCGGATAGATCCACTGCTTTTTTCACTGCATTTTTGTCTTGATTCTTAAACAGCAATGCTCCTTCTACACATTTCGGAAGAAACTCAAATAAAATCTTAATCAATTCTTTCGACTGAATGCTTCTTCCGTTTGCAGGGAACCCTACTTCAAAGCGAACTTTCATATCTCCTGATTTTTCGTCGATCTCACAGGCACTTCTCTTCAAAATCTCCTGCCCGCATCTCGTGACAGAGATCATTCCACTCTTTCCTGATCCTTTTGCCTGAAAAGAATATTTTTCCACCCATTTTCCAAACCGGCGAATCAGGTAATCTTCCAGTGCCAGCTTCTTATGGGGCAGATCAAACAATTCCTTATCATACCCCGCCACTGACCCGGATACCTGAACATGGAGTTTGGACGGTGATGCAAAAGGATCGCCCTGCACATGTTCGATGCACAGGACGTAATTCGAAAAACGATAACTTCCTTTTGTTCCTTTATATGCAGGATAGCCCTTCCTGTCAATTTCGTATAATAGTTGTTTTAACTCGTTTGCAGATTTCATCTCATACCCTTTCTAATAATTCTCAGCTTCCTGCCTTGTCATCCAGAAATGAATACCGGTCGTCGAATCTTGCCAGCGGTCTTCGTTAAAATCTTTCACTTCCACCCACTGTCCTCTCCGGTAAACAAAATTTTCATCAACCAAGGACCATGCTTCTTCATAATTTTCTTTAAAATCAAAGCTCTTGATCGTCAGAACTTTCGCCTTGCTACAGCGGCAAGATGGAAGTGTTGCGCTCGTTCTCTTGGCATCTGCCGGGATGAGCAGCTGCACCATCCGATCGTTGACACATTTCTTATAACCGAGAAAAGCCCCTGTCTCCGGGCAATGCATCCGAAACCATTTTGTATCTTCATTAGAAACAATTCCGTCAAGCTTCGCATACTCTAACACTGCGCCAAAGAGGTTTGCGCCTTCAATATTGCTCTCTCGCAAATCGCAATAACGAAAAGATGCCGTCTTAAGATTTGCATTTGTAAAATTAGCTCCGTGAAGAGAACAGCCGTCAAACAATGCGTTTTCCACACTGCTGTTTTCCAGATTCACATGATCAAGTACCGTATTCTGAAACGAACTCAACTCAAACTCCATATTACTAAGATCCATTCCTGTAAGATCCATATTCCAGATCTCCACTTCCCGAAAGCTAATCCTCACTCCCGGACTTCTATGTGCTACAGCTGCCTCCAGCTCTTCCTTGGATATTGCTCTCACTTTCCGCTCACCTCTTATCTTCACTGACAGTATTAATTTCTACAAATCTACGATTCTTGGACGATGATGTGTGTAAGGAAGAAACTTTTTCAGAAGATCCTGTGTTTTAAATTTTAAATGTGTCGTATTGATTCCTGTATTACATACAAAATATTCTGCTTCTGCAACTTCTTTATCAATAATCAACTGTACATAGTCATCTTCATCATTCAGAAGACCTACAACACTTGCAGAACCCGGCTTTGTTCCGAGATGCTCCCACATATGTTCCGGAGACGCAAAAGACATATGAGACACTCCAAGCTTCTTACTGAAGGATGCTGTGTCAAACGCTTTTTCCTCCGGCATTACAAGAAGGAAAAATGTAGTTTTCTTCTGATTGCAAAGAAAGACATCCTTTCTTACAGGTGCCTGAAAGACTTTCCCGATATCCGCACACTCTTCCATTGAAGATGCCGGATCATTATCTACTCTCTCATAGGCAATTCCTAATTTTTTAAATACTTTATATACTTCCTGCTCCAGCGGAACTCTCTCGCTGATATTCTCCGGTGGTGTCGTAACAATTTCACTGATATACATAAAATACCTCCATCTATTATATTTATCTATTTATAAACTCTTTGACAGTATTTTATCACAGATAGAGTATCGTTGCCAGACTCAAAATAACTGTGTATAATAAGCCTGTATTAAAAAATATAAGGAGTATGGGAATATGAGATATATTTTAGCATCTGCCTCACCGCGCAGAAAAGAATTGTTAGAAAAAATCGGAATCCCCTTTGAAATTTTCCCTTCTTCGATTGAAGAAAAGATTACAAAATCGATTCCTTCCGAAATTGTAATGGAACTTGCTTTTCAAAAAGCAGATGATGTCTTTCGTTCATTTATCTCAACTAGTAATCCAACTGAATCTCTTACCGTAATCGGCGCTGACACCATCGTTGTATATCGGAACGAAATTCTTGGAAAACCTGCTGATGAAGCTGAGGCGTTTGACATGCTGTCTATGCTTGCTGACCGCACTCACCAAGTATATACCGGCGTATCCATCATAACAAATGAAAATGGACAACGCCGCACCAATACTTTCTTTGAGAAAACAGATGTCACCTTTTATCCTATCCATCGCGAAGATCTTCTTCGCTACACCGCCTCCGGCGACAGTCTTGACAAAGCCGGAGCATATGGTATCCAAGGAGATTTTGCAATCCATGTAAAAGAAATCCACGGAGATTACAATAACGTCGTCGGATTACCGATCGGGCGGGTATATCACGAATTAGAATTTCTTTTCCATTAAATAAAAATGAGATGTTCTTACGAACATCTCATTTATTGCACATATTAGTTATACTTACGTTTTCTAGCAGCTTCAGATTTCTTTTTACGTCTTACGCTTGGTTTCTCGTAATGCTCTCTTTTACGAATCTCCTGCTGGATACCTGCTTTTGCACAGTTTCTTTTGAATCTGCGTAAAGCACTATCTAACGTTTCGTTTTCTTTAACGATTACATTTGACATAGTCTCACACCTAACCTCCCCTCCAGTCCTATATTGTGCATCATACGACTGTTCGGGTATTTTTATTGCACTACATAAGATTATATCACATATTTCATTTACGTCAACAACTTTTTCTCCAAATCTCGCCAGTTTTGTATATTTTTGAAAATATACGATTATTGAGAATCTCCAAACACCACTCTATAATAGTCTGTTTTTAAAATCTGATCCGAAAAACGGATCTTATTTGTCACCGTATTATTGATAGACTCTACATAGTTTTCATCTACTTTTTTACCCTTATTCGGTTTGAACTCATCCGTAGCAGCATTAAATGTTCCTTTATCTGTTTTCCACGAATAATCATTCCAAATAACAAGCGGTGGTGTATCAGAAAATACGTCTCTTCCCACAAGCAGTCTGGAATCATATTTTATTCCAAAAAGATTCATCAAGGTAGGCGTAATATCAATACTGTACGTCGGATCTTTGATTTCGCATGCCATATCCTTATTCTCATTTTCCAAACAGCCGGACCACAAAAGCCATGTGTTATGATCTTTTTCCCATGGAGTCTTATATTTATAGCCATACAGATCAGTCACGAAGTCTTCTGTATTTCCAAATGTTTTAGATACTTCAAGACCATACGGATAATGATCTGACGTCATACAGATCACTGTGTCATCTGCAATTCCCGCTTCTTCCAGCTTTTCTACCATAACAGTAAGTGCCTTCTCAAGTTCCAGCTGATAACAATAATAATACAAAGTCGTATCTTTAAGGCCATCACCCAAAACTTTCTTAACGGTTTCCAGATTTTCTTTCACCTTCACATTGTCTTTTTTATAAACACAGTGACCGCTCACCGTCATATAATAAATACTGAACGGTTGTTGATTCATATATGTGTCCATGGTCTTATCAAACATTACACTGTCACCAACCCAAGAACCTGTAATGTCTTCCAATCCGTTTCCTTCTCCAAGGAAATCCGCATAGCCGAGATTTTTATGAGTAAGCTGTCTGGAATAGAAATCATATGCTCCGTTATGGTAAGCACAACTATGATATCCTTCTTTCATAAGCTGTGTTCCCATTGTGTAATAGTTCAACTTATCTCTTGTTTCCTGTATTGTCTCTACACCGTCAATGGGAATCAACCCTGTCAAAAAGGAATACTCCCCTGTAGACGTACTTCCGCCCCAGCTTGGCTGATAAAAATCCGAAAAATAAATACCTTTATGCGTTAATCTGTAAAGCGTAGGTGTCAATTCTTTACTTATTACTTGATCTGAAAATGCCTCTGCACAGATTAAAATCAGATTCTTCCCTTTGAAGAGCCCTGTATATTCATTTTTCTCAGATGGCGCAACACTATTCACATACTGATGCATAGATTTTAATGTCTCATCTGATTCCGATTCGCTTAATTTGGCAAAATCAACATCAGAAACATTTTCACCATAATCTTTATTCTTTTTACTGTTCTTTCCCTCTGCAACGCTGGTTTCTTCAGCGAATTGATTTGCGGCATCATTTCCGAAAATTGCATATTTACTGCTCAACTTCACGCCTGTCAATAAACCAAAGTTTTCAGTCGCCTTATTAAATTCAAACCGGCTTTTGTACTTATCTTTAGCGCCGAGATGGGACGCTGCAAATGAACCCACGCCGGTCAAAACAAACGCACATAAAAAGAGTAACACTGTATAAGGAATCTTCAACCGCCTTGCCGGAAGTTGCTTCTTTCCAAAAATAACATAAAGAATCCCTGGAAGTAAAAAAAGCAGTATGACCGGAATTCCTGTAAATATAGATCGGAACAGATCACTGGAAAATCCAGTCATAACACCACCCGCTCCCTTTACAATCGTTGCAAGCGTCATATACATCTGCCAGCTTTCTCTGACCAGACATTCCACAATAAATAGAATCCCTACGCCAAAAAGAATTGCTATGCTTATGCGCCGATTAATCTTTTTCGAAAATAATGATGCGACTCCTGAACAAAAGAATCCTGTTCCGACGGCGAACAGCAGCATATATGCGAAACCTTTAAATATTCCTGTTTGTCCAAAAATCCGAAGAAGCAACTCAAAATATAAAAATACAATAGGAAACATCCACGCATGTGATAAATATCTCACGAGTTTTTTCCGGAAGCGGGCAGCCGCCCGCTTTTTCTTCTGATACTCCGGATCGTTTTTCTTTTTAATTTGTCTTCGTTTCCATCGTTTATAACGCCTTTTTATAAGTTTCCCCCAAGAAGTTCCGATTGCCCCTCCGTTTTCTTCTTGTCCCTTCATTCCTTTTATCCTCTTGTGATTCTCTCAGACGGTTTTCTTAAGAAAGCTGTTCTTTTAACACTTCTGATGCTTTTGCCAGCGCATCTTTAACGCCTGCCGGATTCTTACCGCCGGCCTGAGCCATATTCGGACGGCCGCCTCCGCCTCCGCCCACACAGGCTGCACAGGCTTTAATAAGATTTCCTGCGTGTGCACCTTGGCTGACTGCCTCTTCTGTCGCCATTGCCATAAGATTCACTTTCTCTCCGGCAGCAGACACTAGCAAGATCACACCTTCGCCAAGTTTTTCTTTCAACTGATCTCCAAGGTCTCGAAGTCCGTTCATATCAACGCCTTCTACACTTGTTGCAAGTAATTTCACACCTTCGATTTGCTGAACCTGATCCATGACATTTCCCATGGCATCCTTTGCCATTTTACTCTTCAAGCTTTCTATTTCACTTCCAAGCGCTTTATTTTCTGCCATCAGATGCTGAATCTTATCTGCAAGCTGTTCCGGTTTTGCTTTCACAAGCTTGGCAGCGTGGTGAAGCTGTTCTTCCACTGCGTGATAATAATCCATAAGCCCTTTTGACGTCAATGCTTCAATACGTCTCACACCTGCGGCAACACCTGTTTCAGATATAATCTTAAACGCCATGATCGCACTTGTATTATCAACATGAGTTCCGCCACAGAACTCTTTGGAAAATTCTCCCATACTTACCACACGAACTACATCCCCATATTTTTCGCCAAATAATGCAGCAGCGCCAGTCTTTCTTGCTTCTTCGATCGGCATATTTTCTGCTTTTACAGGAAGTGCTGCACGGATCTGTTCGTTGACGATCTGCTCTACCTTCTGGATCTCTTCCTCCGTCATTGCAGAGAAATGTGTAAAGTCAAAACGAAGTCTGTCTGCATTCACAGAAGAGCCTGCCTGTTCTACATGACTTCCGAGCACTGTACGGAGAGCTTTCTGAAGAAGATGAGTCGCGCTGTGATTGTTTGCAGACAGTCTTCTTCTCTCTGTATCAATTTTAAGAGTCACTGTATCGCCAAGCTTTACCATACCTTTTACTACATGGCCCTTATGTCCGATCTTACCACCGGAGAGCTTCATAGTATCTTCGACTGCGAACTCAAAATCCTCACCTAAGATCACACCGGTATCTGCTTCCTGTCCGCCGCTTGTAGCATAAAATGGAGTCTCTTCCACAAGAATCGTTCCTTCTTCACCGTCTGACAGCGCATCTACGATTTCTGTATCAGTTGTAAGTACTGTCACTTTAGACTCGCAAACTGGCTCATCATATCCCACAAAGGTACTGGTAATCTCCGGATCAATTTCATCATAAACATTGGCTTCTCTTCCGCTATAATTATGTTCACCGAACGTTCCCTTTGCTTTTTCTTTCTGCTCTTTTGCTGCCTTCCGGAACCCTTCTTCATCAATAGAGAATCCCTTTTCTTCCAAAATTTCAATTGTAAGGTCAACAGGGAATCCGTACGTGTCATAGAGACGGAATGCCTCTTCACCGGACATAACCTTCTCATTCTTCTGCTCCATTTCTTCTACAGCCTGTGCAAGAATAGAAAGGCCCTGATCAATTGTCTTATTGAACTGCTCTTCTTCTTTTACAATCACTTTGAAGATAAAGTCTTTCTTTTCTTCCAGCTCAGGATATCCATCCTTAGATCCCTCGATCACTGTCTCTGCCAGTTCTTCTAAGAACTGTCTGTCAATGCCGAGAAGACGTCCGTGACGGCTTGCACGACGAAGCAGGCGGCGAAGCACATATCCTCTTCCGCTATTTGATGGCAGGATTCCGTCAGAAATCATAAATGTCACAGAACGGATATGATCCGTGATCACTCGAAGAGAAATATCATTTTCCGGACTCTCTCCATATTCTACACCTGCAAGACGACATACATGATCTCTTAATTCTTTCATTGTATCGATATCAAACATTGAATCCACATCCTGTACGATACATGCAAGACGCTCTAAGCCCATACCGGTATCAATATTTTTCTGTTCCAGTTCTGTATAGTTGTTATGTCCGTCATTATCAAACTGTGTAAATACGTTGTTCCAGATTTCCATATAACGGTCGCATTCACATCCTACTGTACAATCCGGACTTCCACATCCGTATTTTTCTCCACGGTCATAATAAACCTCAGAACATGGACCACACGGACCGGAGCCATGCTCCCAGAAATTGTCCTCTTTGCCAAAACGGAAGATACGCTCCGGCGCAATTCCGATTTCTTTATTCCAGATCCCCCACGCTTCGTCATCCTCTTCATAAACAGACGGATACAAGCGATTTGGATCAAGACCTACCACTTCTGTCAAAAATTCCCATGTCCAATGGATGGACTCTCTTTTGAAATAATCTCCAAAAGAGAAATTACCGAGCATTTCAAAAAACGTACCATGTCTTGCAGTTTTACCTACATTTTCAATATCACCTGTACGAATACATTTCTGACAAGTAGCCACACGTTTTTTCGGTGGAATTACCTGACCTGTAAAATATGGCTTCAACGGTGCCATACCGGAATTGATAAGAAGAAGACTCTTATCGTTATGTGGTACGAGAGAAAAACTCTTCATCACCAGATGCTCTTTGCTCTCGAAAAAGTCAAGGAACATCTTTCTCAATTCATTTACTCCGTATTTCTGCATAATTTCCTCCTGATTATCTAGTTTAATTCAATCTCTGCAAGTTCTGCCGGCGGAAGCTGTTTGGAAGATGCTTTTACAAAATCTTTGATCTTCTTCTGGGCCTTTGCAACCGGAATATTTGTTCCTGCGCCAGCTACACATCCACCCGGACATCCCATACCTTCAATCAAACAGCCATTCATTTTGCCAGCCTTGGCAAGTGCCAATATTTTCTTACACTCTGCAAGTCCTTCTGCATGTTCGATACTTACTTCTACACCCGGATAATATTCTTTTACACACTTTTCGATTGCTTCTGCGACACCGCCTGCCACCGCATAGCCTCGACCTGCTCCGGTTGCATCGTGGAAGGAAGACTCCGCTTCGTATTTTGTAAGATCGATTCCTTTCGCATTAAACATTGCTTGAAGTTCTTCAAATGTAATGACAAAATCTACATCACTTCGAACAGAACGTCTCATAGCCTCTAACTTTTTCGCCGCACATGGGCCAATAAATACAACCTTTGCTTCCGGATGCTTCTGCTTGATCGTACGTGCAGTTGCCACCATCGGTGTCAATTCCTGAGAAACTTCATCAATGAGATCCGGGAAGTACTTCTTCGCAAGCATTGCCCAAGATGGACAGCAGGATGTCAATAGGAATGGGAGCTCTCCTGTCGCCACTTTTTCCACATAATGATGCGCTTCTGCTACAGCTCCGATGTCCGCTCCAAGCGCCACTTCATAGAACTCTGAGAATCCAAGTTCCTGAAGCGCTGCTTTTAAGTTTCTCGGCGTAATATTATCACCAAACTGTCCCGCATATGCCGGTGCAATTTCAGCCACGATCTCCTCGCCGGACTTCAACGCATGTGCCAACTGGAAAATCTGTGATTTATCGGAGATTGCACCAAATGGACAGCTTACCATACACATACCGCAGGAAACACATTTATCACTATTAATTGTTGCCCGTCCCATGGAGTCTGTCTCTATCGCGCCAACTCCACACGCTTTCGCACATGGACGCTCCTTTTTAGAAATTGCATCATATGGACAGACAGATTTACATTTTCCACACTTAATACATTTTTCCTGATCAATATATGATTTCCCATTTACCATGGAAATCGCGCCCTTCGGGCAAACTTCCATACATGGATGAGCCAGACATCCTTTACACATATTACTGACCTCATATCCTCTTTCTTCACAGGCGGCACAGGCAGATGGAATCACCTGCACAAGCGGCGGCTCATAATATTTATCAGAAATATTGCTTGCCTCCACGCCGGAAGTCAACGGGCTTGGTCGATTCTGCGGTCTTAAGGAAAGTCCCATAGCAAGTCTCATTCTTTCACGAACGATCGCGCGGGCACGGTAAACGCTGTCACGATATTTCTGCGTCTCTTCTTGAACCATTTCATACGGAATCTCTTCCATTCTGTCTTTTAAAGTCTCATCATCTTCTTCAAATCCAAGTCTTGCAACTTCTTCAAATACTCGTCTGCGAATTTTTCGAACTGTTGTGTCAAGTCCTCTCATCATAAATGATCTTTCCTCCTCGTTTCCTTTTTCTTTCTTCTCTGTAAGTTTCTTTATTATAACAAGAAAATCTTATGTTCCTTACATACTTTCCGCATATCTTCCGGCCATATACTCGCCTGCACTTCACCTACATGCGCTCTGTCCAAAAGAAGCATACACAATCTGGACTGACCGATACCGCCTCCGATCGTATACGGAAGTTCTCCATTTAACAGTGCTTTGTGATATGGAAGTGCTCTTCGATCTTCACAGCCTGCTTTCTTCAGTTGTTCGTCCAGAGATTTCTCATCGACACGGATTCCCATACTGGATATCTCGAGCGCAGAATTCAAATGTTCGAACCAGAATAAAATATCACCGTTTAACTGCCAGTCATCATAATCCGGTGCACGTCCGTCATGAGGTTCACCGCTTGCCAATTTCTCTCCGATCTGCATAAGAAATACACAACCATATTTCTTTGTGATTAAATTTTCTCTTTCCTTCGGAGTCTTATCCGGATACATGTCTTCTAATTCCTGTGATGTGATAAATGTCACATCATCAGGAAGATGTTTCACTGCTTCCGGGTATTTATACCATACCTCGTGTTCCATATGTTTGATCACTTTGAAAATTGTACGTACCGTTTCCTTCAATGTTTCGATCGTGCGCTCTTCCTTTGTAATCACTTTCTCCCAATCCCACTGATCCACATAGCAGGAATGGAGATTGTCAAGATCTTCGTCTCTCCGGATTGCATTCATATTGGTATACAACCCTTCCCCCGGCTGGAAGCCATAATCGCGCAGCGCCATACGTTTCCACTTTGCAAGAGACTGCACAACTTCTACCTCTTCATTCGGAATTCCATGAATGTCGAAGTGAACCGGACGTTCCACACCGTTAAGGTTATCATTCAGTCCACTCGCCTTTGATACAAAAAGAGGTGCTGAAATACGCTCCAGATTCATCTCTCTTCCAAATTCCTTCTGGAAAGTATCTCGGATATATTTTATTGCTTCCTGTGTTTTACGCACATCAAGATGCGGATCATAATGTTCCGGTAAGATTAATGCCATTTACTTTTCCTCCGTTTCTCTATTCTTCTCTTTTTTCAAGACTCGCTGCGCATAATACACAGACTGCATTGCGTCTTTTCCGTAGAAATCTGCCCCGATCATATCTGCATACTCTTGATTGAGGACAGCACCACCAACCATAACTTTACACCCTGGCTTTAATTTTCGCAACAATTTAATTGTATCTTCCATACTAACTACGGTTGTTGTCATCAATGCACTTAAGCCTACAAGCTCTGCCTCTTCCTTGATTGCAGTCTCAACGATCACCTCCGGAGCAACATCCTTCCCAAGGTCTATCACTGTAAAACCGTAGTTTTCAAGCAGAACTTTCACGATATTCTTCCCTATATCATGGATATCGCCTTTGACCGTTGCCAAGATTACTTTTTCTTTCTTTTCCTGCTTCTTTCCGCTTTTTTCCATCTCATCTTTCAACACTGCAAAAGCAATCTTTGCGGCGTCTGCGCTCATAAGAAGCTGAGGAAGAAAAACCGTTCCTTTCTCGAATCCTTTGCCTACTTGATCGAGAGCCGGAATCATTTCTTCATTGATGATCGCCAGCGGCTCCTTAGTTTTTAACAATTCTCTTGTCCCGTGATGTGCTTCTTCTTTTAATCCCTTCCGAATGGCTTCTGCCAGAGATATCTCTGAAGGTGCAGTCGTCCCTCCGGCGAGGACTGGCGTCTGATTTCCATATTTTTCAATATAACATTCACAATTTTTGTCATAATTCATAAGCGCGCAGTACGAATAATACGAGCGCATCATATCCTCAGACAATGGATTGATGATACCGGCGCTTAAGCCCTGCTGCATTGCCATCGTATAAAAATTAGAATTTACAGCCGGGCGATAAGGCAGACCAAAAGAAATATTAGAAACTCCAAGCACCGTACAGACGCCGTATTCTTCACTTACCCGCTTTAATGCTTCCAGCGTTGTCTTCGCGCCCTCCGGTTCCGAACTGATTGTCATGGCAAGAACATCTACTACAATATCTCTTCTTGAAATACCATACTTCTCTGCCTCCTCAATGATCTTTCCCGCAATGCGTACCCGGCCTGCTGCATCTGATGGAATTCCATCTTCGTCAAGCGTCAACGCTACCACTGCACCTCCGTATTTTTGTATCAGCGGGAACACCGCATCCATTGATTCCTGCTTTCCATTTACGGAATTCACCATTGGTTTTCCATTGTAATAGCGCATAGCTGTTTCCATGGCTTCTATATTAACGGTATCGATCTGAAGGGGGAGACTGGTAACACTCTGTAACTCTGTCACTGCTTCTCTCATCATCTTAACTTCATCAATATCCGGAAGCCCTACATTGACGTCTAAGATGTGGGCTCCGGCGTCCTGCTGTGCAATTCCTTCCCGTAAAATATAATCCAAGTCATGTTCTTTCAACGCCTGTTTGAATTTTTTCTTGCCGGTAGGGTTAATTCTCTCTCCTATGATTACCGGACGATCACCGAGAATTACGGCATTTCCATAAGAGCATACTATGGTTTTTTGTGTAGTGCCGGTTCTTTTTCGCTCTATAAACGCCGAAGATTTTTTTAATCTGTCTGTCATCGCCTCGATATGTGACGGTGTGGTTCCGCAGCATCCTCCGATCAGTGCGGCGCCTCTTTTTACAATTTCCTCCATATATCCGGCAAATGCTTCGGGTTCTACATCATAATAAACTTCGCCGCCACGCTGTTTCGGAAGCCCTGCATTCGGTTTTACAATCACAGGAAGAGACGTATACTCCATAATCTCATCCAGAATCGGAAGCATCTGTTCCGGACCAAGACCACAGTTGATTCCAAGCGCATTCACATGAAGGCCTTCCAATAAAGCAACTACTGCAGGCACATTGCCTCCTGTCAGAAGCTTACCCTTCTCATCGAAGATCATTGTGACAAACACCGGAAGCGAAGTATTTTCTTTGGCAGCAAGAACTGCTGCTTTCACCTCATAGGTGTCGCTCATTGTCTCAATATGAATCAAATCTGCGCCTGCCTTCTCCCCGATCATCATCATTTCCTTAAATGTATCATAGGCTTCATCAAACGACAGATCGCCCATTGGCTTTAAAAGCTTTCCGGTCGGCCCTACATCCAAAGCCACATATGTTTCTCTTCCATCCTGCACGCCAAGGCTGGATGCCTTTTTAACATTTTCTATAGCATGCGTTATAATTTCTTCCAATTTATACTTGGAATCAGTATATTTTAAAGCATTAGCACCAAATGTATTTGCAAGGACGATGTCGCTTCCCGCCTCAAAATATCGACGATGGATCGACACCACATCTTCCGCATGTTCTACATTCCATGTTTCAGGAAGTTCTCCCGGTTTTAACCCTTTTTCCTGAAGCAGGGTTCCGGTTCCTCCATCAAAAAAAAGCAGTTCTTTTCCTAATCGTTCTTTTAACATCCTCTGTCATTCCTCCAGTCTTCGATATGCACAATTCGTCTTTTCGCAGCTTGCACAGGACTGCTTACGGTCACAACTTTTTTCATTTCTTTTAAGACCGATCACTGCTGTCACTGATTTCAGCGGCGTAAGCATGTTTCCTTCTGTCATTGTCAGCCCAATCTTCTTCGGTGCATCCAGAATCTTCAAGATTTCTCCCTGATGTGCAATAGAGAAGTCTCCGTATCCGGGACTGAACCGCGGACGCAGTCCGTACTCCTCTACACTTAATTTCTGTGCCAGATTCTCCTGCCAGTCATCCAGATATTCTTCCAGCATAGCTGCCGCGCATGCCTGCAGCACAACTGTTTTCGCCATATTAGTGTATGTATATCGCTTCATAAGCTGATCCACCTGAACTCCAAGCGTAGCTCCCAGAAGAACCACTTTCTCACAGCCACACAGATTTTTCGCCAGATTCTTACTCTGAATCTTTATATTTTCAATTCCCATGCAATCGTCACCGGACATATGAATATTAAAAATGCGATAGATCATCCTTTTTTCTACAATCCGGTCAAGCTCATCAAATGCTTCTAAAACCAGCGAGAATGTCTGATTATCTATCGCATGCTTTCCATATCCCAAGTAACGAATTGCTTCTCTCGTTCTTGTATCCATATCTTTCCTTTTATCTTTTTACAATTTCTGATAAATTCTCCATGATAGCTGCTGCTACTTCCGGTTTATTCATAGAATATACATGAATATGATTGATTCCATTTGCGATCAGATCAATGATCTGATCTGTTGCATATGCAATTCCCGCCTGCTGCATAGCTGCCGGATTATCTCCGAAACGGTCGAGCACCGCACGAAATCTCTCCGGGAGAATTGTGCCTGACAGCGAACAGATTCTTTTCATCTGCTTGCCGTTTGTAACCGGCATAATTCCCGGAAGAACCGGAACCGTAATTCCTTGTTCACGGATACGATATAGGAAATTATACAATATATGATTATCAAAAAACATCTGAGTTGTGAGGAAGTCCACCCCGCAATCTACTTTTTTCTTCAAATTGGCAATGTCATCCTTCTTATGCTCTGTTTCAACATGCCCTTCCGGATAACATGCTGCCCCGATACAAAATTTACCTTCTTTCTTAATATCCTCGATCAATTCACTTGCATATCGATACTGATTCGGAAGAGGAAACGAATCATCTGACGGGATATCTCCACGCAGCGCCAGAATATTTTCTATCTTCTCCTCCTTTAAGCGCCGGATCACTTGATGCACTTCCTCCTTTGTAGAGGATACACAAGTCAGGTGCGCAAGACTTGTCACACCAAGATCATTGCTGATATGAGAAGCAATACTTACCGTGTTCTTACTGGTGCCGCCTCCGGCTCCGTAAGTAACACTGATAAAGGATGGCTTTAATGCAGCAATCTTGTTTGTGGCAGACAGAACACTTTCATAGCCGGCATCTGTCTTAGGTGGAAATATCTCAAAAGAGATACGAGGGTTCTTATCTTTTAACAGGTCTCTAATCATCATGTTGCTCTTCACCTCATTATTTTTTCTTCTGTGTCTTCTTTTTCGTGTTCTATTTACATGCTTTCATATAAATCTTCATAATGTTTTGCAGATGTCTTCCATGAGAAATCTTCTTTCATGCCACGCTCAACAATTTTATTCCAGTCACGCTTCTTGTCATAATAGATACGCTCTGCATAACGAATCGTTCCGAGCATCTCATGCGCATTGTAGTTTGCAAAGCTGAATCCGGTTCCTGTCTTATCGAATTCATTATAAGCCTCTACAGTATCTTTCAATCCGCCTGTCTCTCTTACGATCGGAACAGTTCCGTATCTCAGGCTCATAAGCTGACTCAAACCGCAAGGCTCGAACAGGGACGGCATAAGAAATGCATCGCATGCTGCATATACTTTATGAGACATTGCTTCTGAATAATAAATATTTGCGGAAACTTTCCCCGGATACTTCCATGCAAAATGACGGAACATATTTTCATAACGCTCTTCTCCTGTCCCGAGCGCCACAATCTGCACCGCATCCTGACAAAGCTCGTCCATCACATAGGCTACAAGATCAAATCCCTTCTGATCTGTCAGACGGGAAACAATACCAATCATCATTGTTTTGTGGTCTTTTTCCAGCCCCAGCTCTTCTTGAAGCGCTGTCTTATTTTTAATCTTTTCTTTTCTGAAAGTATCTACGCTGTAATTTTTAGCTATGTATTTATCTGTTTCAGGATTATAATCCTCATAATCAATACCATTTACAATACCGGAAAGGCAATTAGATCTTGCATTCATAAGACCTTCCAGTTTCTCACCGTAAAATGCGGTCTTAATTTCCTGTGCGTAAGTATTACTTACCGTTGTGATTCTGTCCGCATACACAATTCCGCCTTTCAAGAAATTCGCATCCTTATATGCCTCCAGCTTATCCGGTGCAAAATAATACTGCGGAAGACCTGTAATATCTCTTACTCTCTTTGTATCCCATGTTCCCTGGAATTTCAAATTGTGAATTGTCATCACCGTCTTGATTCCTCGATACCACTCATTTCCATAGCGGAAATTATCAAGGAACACCGGTACGAGTCCGGCCTGCCAGTCATGACAGTGGATGATATCCGGTCTGAAATCGATCATCGGAAGTGCACTCAAAACCGCTTTAGAGAAAAATGCAAACTTTTCAATATCTGCATACATATCTCCATATGGTGCAAATCCATTGAAATAGAACTCATTATCTATGAAATAGAATGTTATTCCATCATACTCTAATTTTAAAATTCCTACGTACTGCTGTCTCCAACTTAAATCCATGTAAAAATGTGTTACATATTCCAGTTTTTCTTTCCACTCTTCTTTCATGCACATATATTTTGGAAGCATTACTCGTACGTCATACTTCTCTTTGTCGAAATATTTTGGCAGAGAACCGGCCACATCGGCTAACCCTCCTGTTTTAATAAACGGTACTGCTTCTGAAGTTGCAAAAAGTATTTTTTTCATTGCCCTTCCTCCCTACTCTCACGATATATTCCATTATACCGTATTTTTTTCAGAAAAAAAAGCCCTATCTGGTTTTATATTCCAGTCTGATCGTATCCGAGATCAGTGCAATGAACTCTGAATTTGTCGGCTTCCCTTTTCCATTGCTCACAGTGTATCCAAACAATTCATCAAGTGTATCTAATTTTCCTCTGCTCCATGCCACTTCAATCGCATGGCGAATCGCTCTTTCCACGCGGCTCGCTGTCGTCTGATAAAGCTTTGCCACCGTCGGATACAGCACCTTCGTAACCGCATTCAGCACATCCATATCCTCCACAGCCATCATGATGGCATCTCTTAAGTAATGATAACCTTTGATATGTGCCGGAATTCCTATTTCATGGATCATGTCGGTCACCCGCGTTTCCAGATCAATCTCTGTTTCCATCCCTGCCGGTTCATTAAAGCAACTTGTCATATGTAAATCGTGGTGCCTTCCGGCACCCGCACTTTTAATTCTATTTAAAATCATTTCATTGTTAAATGGTTTTAAAATATAGTAGCTTGCTCCCCTCTTAAAAGCATCTTCTGTAATTCTTTCCTGTCCGATTGCAGTAATTACAATAAAATCCGGTCGTTTCTTCAGTTCTTTGTTTTCATTTACAAGCTCCATAACACTAAGTCCGTCCATCTTCGGCATAATCAGGTCAAGAAGCACAACATCCGGCTGTTTTTCTTTGATCAGTGTATAGGCATCTTCTCCATTATTCGCCTTCCCTACCAGATTCAAATCTTTGTCCTCATCAATCATTTCGCCAAGTAAATCCAGAATTCTCTCATTATCATCGGCAACCGCTACATTTATTTCACTCATTTCGTGAAATACCTCCTCTCTTTTAACAAAACTCAATAAAAACCGTCAGCTGCCATTATATAGTTTCACGATATTTAAAATCAAGAAATTAATGTCGTAAAACATTGACACTTTGCGACTATTTTTTTAGAATTTCGAACTTTTTTTCGCAGTATTATTTCTTCTTCCAGTCTATATCTATGTCAAAACAGCTGAAATATGCAATATTTTCGTCTTTCCCACTAAAAGAGAGTCAAAAATATGTCGAATGATTACCATCTATTCTTTATTATTCTACATTTTTTTCACAAAGTTTTTTGCTGTTTCAAACTCAGTTCGCCAGCATATTTTCAATAAAGATCCCATACCCTTTTGTCGGATCATTGACAAACACATGAGTCACTGCCCCCACCAGCTTCCCGTCCTGAAGAATCGGGCTCCCGCTCATTCCCTGTACAATCCCGCCTGTCACATCCAGAAGTCTTTCATCTGTCACTCTCAAAATAATTCCTTTATTAATTTCTTTAGAATGGATATCAACTTTTTCAATCTCTATCTTATATTCTTTTACTTCCCCTTCTGCGGCGCACAGAATCGTAGCAGGTCCTTCTTTTATTTCTTCTTTCCCTGCGGCTTCCACCGGTGTCTGATCGGAAAATAAGGTATCAATACGCTGAATAGTACCGAAGATCCCCGCTTCGGTATTCTTCGTGATTTTCCCTAAAATATTGTAATTGTTATATACTATGATTCCTTCCATTCCTCCGGGCGTCCCCGTTTTTCCTTTCTGAATATCTTTGACGCTGGTGGTATACACAGTTCCGCCTTCTATCTCCAGCAATTTGCTCGTATCTACATCATGGATTCCGTGCCCCAATGCTCCAAACCGACTGTTTGCATCTAAGTAAGTCACTGTACCCAGTCCCTGCGTATTGTCTCTCACCCAGATTCCCAATTTATATTTATCTTTTTCACAGGAAATGGCTTTTGTCTTAACCTTAATTGAATCCTGATTTCTGTGAAGAGTAAGTATGACATCGTCATTCGACAGTTTTTCAATTTTCTGTATCAATTCATTTTTTGTATTTATTGATTCGCCATTGACCTCTGTAATATAATCTCCCGCTTTCACGAGATGCTCAGACGGATTATGTTTTTCTCCGTCAATCCCTTCAATCGCATCCGTTCCAAGTACCATAACTCCATTTGTCTCAAGATAAATTCCTATCGGCATCCCTCCCGGAATTACCATTGTTTTATCTGTTGTCGCCGCGCTTACTTCTCTTTGAAGTTTTCCCTGCTCTGCCTCAATCAGATAATAACTTCCACCTACAACCATTGAAAAAGTAACGATCATAATGAGTATCTTTCGATACCAGTATTTTCTTGTATTCATGTTTCTTCTCCTCCCGATTCAATAAAAAAAGAAAGATACCCATTTTCAGATATCTTTCTTATTATGTGGAGTTTTCTTATTTTCAATCAGATTTTCTTAATCTCTTTGGCAAGCTGCTTCATCTCTCTTGCATTATCTGCCACCGCATCTGTGATCTTCGCACCGCCAAGAATTCTAGATAATTCGTCCACAGATTCTTTTTCATTCAGTCCACGGATAACCGTTTTGGTTGTCTGATCTGATACAACTTTTTCAATCATATAATGCTGATCTGCCATCGCTGCTATCTGTGCAAGATGCGTAATACAGATCACTTGATGATTTTTACCGATGACCGCCATCTTCTCTGATACTTTTTGCGCAGTACGCCCACTGATTCCTACATCGATTTCATCAAAGATCAATGTCTCGATTTCATCACGATCTGCCATAACGGTCTTGATCGCAAGCATAATTCTTGAGAGTTCACCTCCCGAAGCTACGTTCACAAGCGGTCTTACCGGCTGTCCCGGATTCATAGAGATCATAAATTCAACATCATCTATTCCTGAAGTACCACATTCCTGCAGTGTCTCAAAATGAATTTCGAATTTAACATCCACAAAATTCAATTCCTGCAGTCCTTTACAGATTGCTTTTTCCAAAATCTGCGCCTGTTCTTTTCTGGCAGCAGACAATTCCTTGGCACAGCGGACAAGCTTTTTCTTTTCTTCTTCACATTGCTTCTTTAATCCGGCAACATAATTTTCATAGTCTTCTAATTTTTTAATCTTTTCCTGAAGTTCTCCATAGTATGCCAAAATATCTTCAATTCTATTTCCATACTTCACCTTCAGACGATTGATCTCGTTAAGACGCGTCTCTGTTTCATATAATTCTTCCTCAGAACACTGACAAGACTGCGTATAATCTGACAGTTCTCTGTTAAAATCATTCAGCAGACTGTCCACTTCCACCAACTGTTCATAGAGCTGTGAGGCTCTCTCATCACATTCCCGGATCTCAGAAAGGGCACGGATTGCCCGGCTTAAATTTTCACTGACACTTTCTGAACTCTCACTTGTGTACTGATAGGTTTCTTCCGCACCGTCTGAAATCTTCTTGCTGTTCACCATAAAACGATAGGAAGACTCCAATTCTTCGTCTTCGCCTTCACGAAGCGCCGCATCCTCAATCTCCGATACCTCAAAGCGCATAAAAGAAAGCTCTTTTGCTCTGCTTGCCTCATCCATGTCTGCTTCTTCCAACTCTTTGCAGGCATTCCGGTAACTTTTATATAGACCGGATACTTCTTCTTTTAATTCACTGACCTGACTTTTTGCAAAAGCATCTACAATGCCAAGATGATTCTTCTTATACAGAAGCGATTGATGTTCATGCTGACCGTGGATATCGATCAACACCTCCGCGGCTTCCTTTAACAGTGCCATCGGAACCGTCTCTCCGTTAATACGGCTTATGCTTCTTCCCTCCATCAGCCTTCTGGACAAAATGACGCAGCCCTCTTCCGGGAAAATATCCATCTTCCTTAACTTCTCTTCTATCAGACGGTTTTCAATCAGAAAAGTAAGTTCTACGAAACCGTAATCAGCGCCTCTGCGAATGATATCCTTTGTGTATCTGCCGCCGAGGGCAAGGTTCACAGAACCGAGAATAATCGATTTTCCTGCTCCCGTCTCTCCCGTCAATATATTTAAACCATGTTCGAATTCAACTTCAATCTCGTCGATCAGAGCGAGATTCTTTACATACAAACGTTGTAACATGCTCTTCTCCTATAATACAATCTTGCTGATCTTATCCATCACCGTGATCGTATCTTCAATACTTCTCACCGCACACATAATGGTGTCATCACCGGCTATGCTCCCTACAATTTCATTCCATTTCATCGCATCCAGAGCAGCGCATACAGCCATTGCCATACCCGCAACTGTCTTGATGACAAGAATATTCTGAGCCATGTCCATTGACACATATCCATCCCGTAAGATTCGAATATACTTTTCACTCATTCCATTCTCACTTGTCTGATGAACTGCGTACCGCTGCTTACCATTGTCTGCCGGAATCTTTGTAAGCTTCAGATCTCTGATATCTCTGGATACCGTTGCCTGTGTCACTTTAAAGCCTGCCTCATTCAAATAATCTGCCAGTTCTTCCTGCGTCTCAACCTGATATTTGTTGATCAACTCGATGATTTTTGCATGTCTGTTTACTTTCATAGTTTTCTAATTTCCTTTCATCTTTCTGCGCATAATTTCCAAAAAGCTTACTTTACTTAATTTCATGATTTTTGTACACGCGCAGGCTTTGTGTATCTTCATCCGATCTCCGGTAAATAAAGTCACCATATCCGCACCGTCAAATGCCACGGACACTTCTTCTACAGAGCCATTCCGTCCTTCTCCGATCTCAATCATAATTTCATCCTCGCTGGACAACACAATGCTGCTTGTATTAAGCGCATGCGAACAGATCGGAGTAATTACGATCAATGATGCAGTAGGTTCCACAATAGGGCCGCCCGCAGACAAATTATAAGCTGTTGATCCGGTCGGTGTTGACAGGATGATTCCATCCGCTTTATAGGAATTCAAAAGCTCTCCATTTACAAACAATCGGAAATGAATCACACGAAGCGCACCTTTTCTGGAAACAACAATATCATTCAGCGCCACATTGGAGTCTCCATTCTGAAATTCTCCTTCCAACATCATACGCTCTTCCAGAGAATATTCTCCGTTTACGACCTTCTCAATTGCCTCATCAATATGATTAAGTTCTACTTCTGTCAGATATCCAAGCGTGCCCATATTAATACCGAGGACCGGAATATCCCTTTCCTCCAGCACACGAGCCGCCTCAATAAAGCTTCCGTCTCCGCCGATGACAATTGCACAGTCGAGCTCCTTTGGAACCGCCTCACGGATAATCTGCTTATTCTCGTCTTTTTCACAGATCACACATGTCATACCCGCCTGTTCAAGGAGATTTTTCACGTGATCTGTAACTTTATATTCTCTATCTTTTCCGTCATTTGTAACAATCAAAAAATGTTTCATTTTTCTATCTTTTATGCCTTTGTCAATGTCTCAAAAGCCGCATCCGCCGTAGCACGGATATCTACTTTTGAAGCAATACAGGCATCTCCCTTAGTTTTTTTCAAATGTACCAGATACTCGATATTGCCTTCCGGTCCGCGGATCGGAGAAAATTCCAGATTTAATACATCAAATCCGATAGAAAGCGCATATTGTATCACCGCTTCGATCACTTCCAGATGTGTGCTTTTCTCCCGGACAACACCTTTCTTACCAACCTTCTCACGCCCCGCTTCAAATTGCGGCTTAATAAGAGCAACGATTTCTCCATCCTCCGACAGATAATCAAAAATCGGCTTCAGCACTTTCGTCAACGAAATAAAAGACACATCAATGGAAGAAAACTGCACTTCTTCTCCGATATCCTCCGGCGTAACATACCGGATATTCGTCTTCTCCATGCAGACAACCCGATCATCCTGTCTGAGCTTCCAATCCAACTGCCCACGGCCTACATCTATAGCAAATACTTTCTTCGCCCCGTTTTGAAGCATACAGTCTGTAAATCCTCCTGTTGAAGATCCTACGTCTGTACATGTCTTGCCCTGAACCGTGACATCAAAATTTTTCAATGCCTTTTCCAGCTTCAGTCCCCCTCTGCTTACATACGGAAGACTGTGCCCACGCACTTCAATCTTTACTTCCTCCGGAAATGTAGTTCCGGCTTTGTCTTCCTTTTGATCATCCACATACACATTTCCGGACATAATGATTGCTTTTGCCTTCTCTCTGGACGGTGCAAGATTTCTCTTTACCAGTAAAACATCTAACCGTTCTTTCATCTTTTCTATAACTCCTTATATGCCTTCATGATTTTCTTCACCATTGTCTCTTCATCAATTCCGGTTTCTTTTCTAAGCTGGTCAACACTTCCGTGCTCTACATAATCGTCAGGAAGTGCCAGTGGCAATACTTTTACATCCAGACTCTGTTCTCCGGCAAAGGAAAGCACCTGCATACCGTAACCGCCCGTCAATACATTTTCTTCCATCACGGCGATCAATTTATGATTTTCAGCTAATTTCGTAATGCATGCTCCATCCAGCGGCTTTACAAAACGTCCGTTTACAAGCGTACAGGAGTAGCCTTCCCTCTTCAATGACTCCCGGACTTTCACCGCCTCACTGAACATGTGACCCATACTTATGACAGCAATATCCTTCTCTTCATAGATCATTTCGCTCTTACCGCAAACGACAGGGCTTCGGAATTCTTCATACTGATCATACGCCGCTCCTCTTGGATAGCGGATTGCGATCGGACCCTCATGCTGAATCGCGAATCGAAGCATATCTGCAAGTTCCCATTTATGTTTTGGAGATAACACAGTCATATTCGGAATACTGCTCAAATAAGACAAGTCAAAAATTCCCTGATGCGTCTCGCCGTCACTTCCCACAAGGCCGGCTCTGTCTACTGCAAAGACAACCGGAAGATTCTGAAGCCCCACATCATGGATCAACTGGTCATATCCTCTCTGCAGAAAAGAAGAATATACTGCAAACACCGGCTTAATTCCCCCTGCTGCTAATCCGGCAGCAAAGGTCACCGCATGCTCCTCTGCGATTCCAACGTCGAAAAAGCGTTCCGGAAACATTCTCTGGAACCTGGAGAGCCCTGTTCCATCCTTCATCGCGGCTGTAATGGCAACAATATCTTTGCGCTTCATAGCCTCGTCACACATGACTTTGCCAAATATATCCGTGTAACTGTCCTTACCGCTCTTTGCCTTTACTTCTCCGGTTTCAATCTGGAACGGACTGATCCCGTGGAATTTACTCGGCTCATTTTCAGCCGGCTCATAGCCTTTTCCTTTTGTTGTCAACACATGGATCAATACCGGACCCTCAATTTTTCTCGCCTCTTTAAAGGCACGGCAAAGCATGCTGACATCATGCCCCGGCACCGGTCCTAAATAGGTAATGCCCATATCTTCGAAAAACATTCCCGGAACAACCAGCTGTTTAATGCTGCTCTTTGTTTTGCGGATCTGTTCGATCAGAGAATCACCGACAACCGGAATCTGCTCCAGCGTTCTGGTTACTCCCTTTTTGAGACCGGTATAAAAATCTGCGGTACGGATCTTATCCAGATATTTTGACATTCCGCCTACATTTTCTGAAATAGACATATAATTGTCATTTAGAACAATAATAAAGTTCGTATCTAGCTGTGACGCATTATTCAATGCCTCATAAGCCATTCCTCCGGTCAGAGAACCGTCACCGATCACAGATATCACGCTATGCGATTCTCCTCTTAGATCTCTCGCCTTCACAAGCCCAACACCTGCAGAGATGGAAGTGGAACTATGTCCGGTGTCAAACGCATCACAGTCGCTTTCCTTCCTCTTTGGGAACCCGCTCATTCCGCCATATTGGCGCAATGTCTCGAATCCTTCTTTTCTTCCCGTCAGGATCTTATGAGTGTAAGACTGGTGCCCCACATCCCAGATAATCTTATCATCCGGAAGATCGAACACAAGATGCATTGCCATTGTAAGCTCCACCACACCTAAATTAGATGCCAGATGTCCTCCGGTTCTGCTCACCTTATCTACAAGAAATTCGCGGATCTCCTGTGCAAGCTGCGGCAGTTCTTCTCTTTTTAGATTTTTAATATCATTTGCCTTTTGAATGCGTTCCAGCATATCAAACGTCCTCTCTATTTATCTCGATGTATGAGTGCCAATAACAACTCTTCAAGATATGTATTTTTTCCCGGAAGCTTTCTAAGAAGCGTAATTGCTTCTTTTGATTTTTCTTCCACAATTTTTGCTGACATTTCCACGCCATACAATGTCACATACGTTGTTTTTTCATTTTTTTCATCACTGTGTACCGGTTTTCCAAGCACTTCCGTCGTGCTTGTAATATCCAGAATATCGTCCTGAATCTGAAATGCAATTCCTACATTTTTCGCGATCCGTTCTACGATCTTTACCTCTTCCTCGGAAGCGCCCCCTAAGATTGCGCCAATCATCATAGACGCCTCTATAAGTGCTGAAGTCTTCAGTTCATAGATCGTATCCAACACTTCACGGCTTACTGCATTTCCGGTCTCTTTTACATCTATGACCTGACCGCCGATCATTCCATAGATTCCGGCTTTTCTTCCGAGAACAGCAAGCGCTTTCCCTATTGTCAAAGCTTCATCCGGCTCTTCTGTAAATGATTGAAATGCAATTTCAAACGCATAATTAAGCAGCGCATCTCCTGCAAGAATCCCCATATCCTCTCCGTACACGACATGTGTCGTTTTACGGCCTCTGCGGTACTCGTCATTATCCATAGCCGGAAGATCGTCATGTACAAGCGAATAAGTATGAATCATCTCGATTGCCGCCATGAATGGATGAATGGCTTTGGAATCCCCGTCAAACAAACGATATGTTTCCTGCATCAACATAGGGCGCAGTCTTTTTCCTCCCGCCAAAAGACTGTAGGTCATCGCTTCCATAATTAATTTCTGATATCCCTGCTGTTTTGGCAGATACTGTTGTAGGATTTTTTCAATTTCTTCTACCTTTAATTTCTGCATCCCCGAAAAATCAGTTTTCGAACTCATGTGCCTCTCCTTTATCATCTAAAATGAGCATTTTCTTCTCTACTTTATCAATCTTATCATTACATGATTTTAACATATTCATGCCTTTATGATAAAGGTCAAACGTCTCTTCTAAAGAAACGTCCCCTTGTTCCATTGTCTTAATCACAGATTCAAGCTGTGTAAACATCTCTTCTAATGTTTCTTCTTTCTTATCCATGCTGCTCCTTTCGCACATCCTCGACTTTTGCATGTATCACACCATCAGTCACGTGAATCGCAAGAACCTCTCCCGCTTGCACTTGCGTGATACTTGTCACTGCTCTCCCCGAATCACCCTCCACATAAGAAAACCCCTGACTCAGCTTGTGAAGCGGCGACAAGCTCTTCATACGTTCCACATAGATGTTCCACTGCACTCTTGCATCCTTTATTGCCTGCTCCATGTAAAATCTCAGCTTATCTTCATAGTCCACCAGACGCTGTCTGTTCTCTCGCAACTGATTTTCCGGATGAAGATAGCGAAGCTTTGTCTGATATTCACGAAGCTTCAGTCTTGCCATCTGCGTTTTGACTTTTATCTGACGGAGGAGTCTTTGCTGATATTCATTGATCCGATATTCCATCTGATAATAATCATAGACTGCCAGTTCCGCTGCCGCCGACGGAGTCGGTGCACGAAGATCTGCTACATAATCAATGATTGTCGTATCTGTCTCATGTCCTACTGCAGATATCACAGGCGTCTCACAGTCAAACACCGCTCTTGCAACCATCTCTTCGTTGAACGCCCACAGGTCCTCCATCGATCCTCCGCCTCGTCCCACTATGATCACATCTACGCCCTGCTTATCCAACAGCTGGATTCCGCGCACAATACTCTCTTTTGCCCCTTCGCCCTGCACAAGAGCCGGATAGAGATATAATTGTACAAACGGATTTCTCCGCCCCGCAATATTCATAATATCGCGAATTGCCGCGCCGGTAGGTGCCGTAACGATTCCTATGTTCTTCACATAAGCCGGAATCGGTTTCTTATACTCCGGTGCAAACATTCCCATCTCTCCAAGCTCTCTCTTTAGCTGCTGATATCGTTCATAGAGAACACCTTCTCCATCTAACCGTATCTCTTTTGCATAGAGCTGATAAGAACCACTTCTTTCATATACGCTGACAGAACCAAACACTATGACCTGCTGTCCTTCCGTCATACGAAAAGCGAGCCCGCCTCGCTGCCCGGCAAACATTACGCAGGCAATCGTTCCGGACTCGTCCTTTAACGAAAAATATATATGTCCTGAGGTGTGATATTTACAATTTGACACTTCACCTTTGACATAGATACGGTTCAGCATATAATCCTGAGTAAACATATTCTTAATGTAAGCATTTACCTGTCTTACCGTATATACATTCTGTGCCATCGTTCACCTCTTGTTAATCTGCAAGCTTTGCAAGTACTCCATTTACGAAAGACGGACCTTCCTCTCCACTGTACTTCTTGGCAAGCTCTACCGCTTCATCGATCGCTACACCCACCGGTACATCCTCGTCCCACTTCATCTCATAAACGGCTACCCGCAAAATACTTAGATCAACTTTGTTCATTCGGGTTGTCTTCCACCCTTTTACATTCTCATTGATGACCGCATCAATTTCTTCCGCTTTTTCCGCAATCTTCTCTGTCTTTGTGCGGATATATTCCAAATCCTGTTCTCTAACCTCTCCAAGCTGGTCAAAATACATCTCAAACTGTTCCGGCATCTCATCTGTCTTATTGAATTCGAGCCCGAACACCATCCTGAAGATATGTTCTCTTAGTTCTGTTCTCTTCACTTATGCTTCCTCCAGCACTTCCACTCCGGCAACACGAATATTAACATCAGCAACTTCCAGACCAGTCATATTCTCAATCGCTGCTTTTACTCGTTCCTGCACTTTTCCGGTAATGTCCTTAATACTGCAACCATACTTTAAATTCAGCGCCAGAGAAACGGTAACGATTCCCTCCAGCACATCAACCTTTACCCCCTTGGATAAAGACTTCATTCCAAGCTTGCTAATCAGCTCTCTTGTGGCTTTACCTGCCATAGAAGCAACTCCTTCTACCTCCATCGCCGCAAGACCTGCGATCACAGCAACTACTTCATCTGCAATCTTTACTTCACCCACTGTAGCATCGGTTTTTATTGTATAGGCATTTCTTTCTTCTCTACTCATCTATTAAACCTCCTGTCTGGTTTTCACTTCTTTTTATTATAACAAATTTCTATTCTTTTGCAAAGTCTCGAAGTATAAATATTTTACCGTCCAAACTCAGACAAGATCAGCCCTTCGTTTCTCTCCTGTGTCATACGGATACTCCATTCATTGACAAAGAGAAGAAGCGGACGATCTTTCAGATCTTTGATCTTCTTCATATCAGAAGTACCGGACAGCTTATCCATGTCCACATCTTCATTTTCAATCCACCGGATATACTCATATGGAAGACTATCCATTCGGATTTCCACGTTGTATTCATTTTCTAAACGGTACTTCAGCACATCAAACTGAAGAACGCCTACCACACCTACGATAATTTCTTCCATTCCGGTATTGTATTCTTGGAAAATTTGAATAGCACCTTCTTGTGCGATCTGGTTGATACCTTTCATAAACTGTTTTCTCTTCATCGTATCCACTTGGCGCACGCGTGCAAAATGCTCCGGCGCGAAAGTCGGAATACCTTCATAGGCAAATTTTGAAGGTGATGTGGTCAAGGTATCTCCGATGGAGAAGATGCCCGGATCAAACACTCCGATAATATCTCCGCCATACGCCTGCTGAACCATATGACGCTCACTTGCCATCATCTGCTGCGGTTGGGAAAGTCTTACTTTCTTACCTCCCTGAATATGGAACACATCCATTCCCGCTTCGAACTGACCGGAACAGATCCTCATAAACGCGATTCGGTCACGGTGCGCCTTATTCATATTCGCCTGAATCTTAAATACAAAGGCGGAAAAATCCTCTTTAAACGGATCAATCTCCCCGGTCAGGGTTCTTCTGGACAGAGGAGACGAGGTCATCTGCAGGAAATGCTGCAGGAAGGTTTCCACACCAAAGTTCGTCAGCGCAGAACCGAAAAATACCGGAGACAGATTTCCTCTGCTTACCCGATCCATGTCAAATTCATCTGCAGCGCCGTCCAACAGTTCAATCTCATCCAGAAGCTGCTCATGGTAGGCATATCCAATCACATCATCCAGATTCGGCGCGTCCAGACCATACGTCTGAGTCGCTACCTCCTTCGCGCCTCCCATAGCTGCGGTAAAGGTAGTGATTTCCTTGGTATGACGGTCGTAAACGCCCTTAAAATTCTTTCCGCAGCCGATGGGCCAGTTGATGGGGCAGGTGCGGATTCCCAGTACATTTTCGATGTCGCTCATCAGCTCGAAGGGATCTTTGGCTTCCCGGTCCATCTTGTTGATAAAGGTAAAGATGGGGATGTCCCGCATGGCGCACACCTTGAACAGCTTGCGGGTCTGGGCCTCCACGCCCTTGGCCGCGTCAATGACCATCACCGCGCTGTCGGCGGCCATGAGGGTGCGGTAGGTGTCCTCGGAGAAGTCCTGGTGGCCGGGGGTGTCCAGAATGTTGATGCAGTAACCGTCGTACTGGAACTGCATCACAGAGGAGGTGACGGAGATACCACGCTGCTTCTCGATCTCCATCCAGTCAGAGACGGCGTGGCGGGAGTTACGCTTTCCCTTCACCATGCCCGCCAAAGTGATAGCCCCACCGTACAGCAGGAATTTTTCCGTCAAGGTAGTCTTACCGGCGTCGGGGTGAGAGATGATTGCAAAGGTTCTCCGGCGCTGGATCTCATTTTTCAAATCAGGCAAAACAAGCCATCCTTTCTCAAAGTGAAATATGATGTAATATGGGGTAGACAGCGGGCTTTACATGGGAATTCCCTCGCTTTTGAAAAATTGGTCCAAAACTAAAATATTATATCATGGAGGATTGCAAAACGCAAGATTCTTCCTGGTTTTCAGCCGTTAAAAGGTCTGCATAGAGACAAGTTCTCCCGCGTATGTTTCCGTAAAAGGGGGGGCGGGTCTGTGTACCTGATCTTTTTGGGGGCGTACGTGCTGTTAGCGGTGGGGACGGCCCTTCTGGCCGTTTTTATCCGGCGAAGGTAGGGTGGGCGTGAAAAAGCTTGGGCAGTGTTTCTGTCCGAGCTTTTTTTCTTGAGTGTTTTAAAACAGGAAAAATCCTCCCTGGCGGACGATCTGACCGATAAAGGCGATAACAATGCCCAACAGAGCACCGCAGATCACCTCAATGACCCGGTGGCCCAAGGACTCATTCAGTCGGGGAATCAGATCGTTGAGACGCTTTTTACCCTCTTCTTTGTCGTCGTTTTCCAGGTACTCCACGATCTGGTTGATGGCTTTGGCGTGAAGCCCAGCCGCCCAGCGGACTCCTGTAGCGTCATACATGACGATAAGGGACAGAATAAAGGCCAGCGCAAATACAGGTGACTGGAAACCATAGAGGAAATAGGAGGTCAGTACCACTGAACAGCAGACCGCAGAGTGAGAACTGGGCATGCCGCCAGCTCCTGCCAGGCGCTGCCGGTTGAAAGAGCGGTGCTTGATGGCATCAATAACGGTCTTGATAAGCTGGGCGCAAAGCCAGGATAGCACGCCAGCGTTGATGAGGGGATTGGAAAATAAAATCGAAAGATCCATACACAGTTCCGCCTTACCGCAGTTTGCCCTGGAGAAAGCCCACCGCTTTTCATATCTGCCTTAATGATACCGTATCCCAATAGGAGTGTCAACTGAAATCAGCGCTGGGTAAGGCAAAAAGTTAGTGCCCTTGAAATCACCGGTTTACTGTGATAAACTTTGTAAGGATCAACAAACAAAAGGGAGGCGATGGCATGGCGGCGCCCAGTCGCAATTATTCCAAAGAACTGGAACGACTGATCCAGCAGCTAGAGCAGGAGGGACGTGTCCCCCGATTGTTGCTCCACGTTTGCTGCGCTCCCTGTTCCAGTGCCGTATTGGAGTATCTCACACAGTATTTTTCCATTACACTGCTTTATTATAACCCTAACATCGCACCCTATGAGGAATATCAAAAGCGGGAAGCGGAGTTGAGAAGACTGGTGTCCCAGATGAATATGGTCCACCCGGTGGAATTGCTTCCCTGCGATTACGACGGACAAGCCTTTGTGGAGGCCGCTCGAGGACTAGAAAAGGAACCGGAAGGCGGCAAGCGCTGCGAGGAGTGCTTCCGGCTGCGTCTGCGGTATGCCGCCAGAGAGGCCGCCCGCCTAGGTTTTGACTATTACACCACCACGCTGTCTATATCTCCTTTGAAAAACGCCTCATTGCTGAACCGGTTGGGGGAGGAGATCGGGGCGGAATTCGGCGTGGCTCATTTGCCTTCGGATTTCAAAAAGAAAAACGGCTACAAGCGCTCTGTGGAGCTTTCTAAGGAATACAGTTTGTACCGCCAGGATTATTGCGGCTGTGTCTTTTCCAAGGCGCAGCGCCAGCGGGAAAAAGAAGAAAGGAAGGATCAGTAAGTGTCAGTGTTGCACAATGGCGTCACCTACCGGGCAGCGGACGCCCATGCCCATATCTATCCCGGAAAG
>ENA-OPRR01000757-OPRR01000757.1-human-gut-metagenome-genome-assembly--contig:-NODE-757-length-31706-cov-3.393289_pt1 | contig 31706 bp, 47 predicted proteins | sample MGYA00241796_ERZ501883 | MGnify/ENA primary metagenome ERZ501883 (study PRJEB25962, sample SAMEA2042406) | human gut metagenome | biome: human gut; feature: human-associated habitat; material: faeces...
GGCAATGCCAAGGTTTGGGGCAATGCCTTTGTTTGTGACAATGCCAAGGTTTGTGACAATGCCAAGGTTTGGGGCAATGCCAAGGTTTGGGGCAATGCCTTTGTTTGTGACAATGCCAAGGTTTGTGACAATGCCAAGGTTTGGGGCAATGCCAAGGTTTGGGGCAATGCCTTTGTTTGTGACAATGCCAAGGTTTGTGACAATGCCAAGGTTTGGGGCAATGCCAAGGTTTGGGGCAATGCCTTTGTTTGTGACAATGCCAAGGTTTGTGGCGATGCTTGGGTTTGGGGCAATGCCGAGGTTTGCGGCGATGCTTGGGTTTGGGGCAATGCCAAGGTTTGCGGTGATGCCAAGGTTTTTTCTGCAAGTCATGTGTTAGTGATCGGTGCTATTGGTAGCCGGGACGATTTCACAACATTCTTTAGAGATAAAGACAATGAAATTACTGTCAAGTGTGGTTGCTTCCTTGGTAAGATTGATAAATTTCTTGAAAAGGTCACACAGACACATGGTGATTCTAAGTATGCATTAGTTTACAGAGCAGCAGTTGAGGTCGCAAGATTACAGATTGACCTTTCAGGTGAAGCACCAAAGGACGCTGATGAATAATGAATGATCTTCAATTCATGCCTCATCAGGAAGAAGTGCTGAACCTGACTGATGATAAAAACAGGTGTGCTTATTACTTAGATATGGGACTCGGTAAAACTTTTGTAGGTGCTGAAAAAATGTATTTGCTGAACAATACTGAGATTTAGTGAGGTGAAATGAATGTACGGTTTTATATCAGGAACAACAGATACAGACGATATGAGATATTGTCCAAAGTGCGGAGAAGAGATCAGAGAGTGGAAGGGAGACGGAACCGCAGTGTGTGTGGAGTGCGGCTATCACTTCGGAGTAGTAGAGTGTGAAGATTAGAGTGAAAGGGTAGGTGCTTAAAATGCTTACAGTAGGCGAATGGATTGATAAAGTACATGAAATAACAGATGAGCTTGAACGAAATGCAGAAAAGGAACTTGAAAACTCAGTAAAAAAGGCTCAGGCATATAAAGAAGGATACGTGCAGGCGTGTGAAGATTTTAATAAAAGGATGCGAAGAGCAATCAGTAATGAGCAAGGATAAACTGCGATTTAGTGAGGTGAGAAGACATGAGAGAAATCCTTTTTAAAGCAAAGAGAAAAGATAATAGTGAATGGGTGGAAGGATATTACGCAAAACTTGGATACGGAAAGAATGTCAAACATTTTATTATACAGAATGTATATTTGCAAGAAGATATTTCATATTTTGAAGATATCGAAATCGACCCCGACACCATCTGCCAGTTCACAGGACTTACCGACAAGAATGGTAAGAGGATTTGGGAGAATGATATTTTGATAGGTCATGGAAATGACAGAGATTTATCAAAAGTTTCGTTCGGAAAATTTTATGTCATTGATGTAGAAACGCTGAACAAAGTTGATGAAGTTGTCGGATGGCATACAGAAGTGATTGAAACAGATGCGTTGAGCAAATGTGAACCGTTTTGTCCTCCAATGCCATTGACGGAGTTTTACATTAAACGAAGCGAATTTGAAGTATACGGTAATATTTTCGATAATGCAGATTTGTTGGAGGTAAATTAAGTGAAAAGATTCAAATGCAAGAAATCATTTTGCGTAGATAAATACGATGATGATGGATTTATGATTGAAAACGATTCTATGGTAATCGAAGAAGGAAAGATTTATGAATTGGATGAAAGCGGTCACATGATTATTGGCGGTTCTGATCATGTTCATCTTGATGCAGTAGATGATGGTTCGTGGTTGGAAATCACAAAAGGAACATTAAAAGAATGCTTTGAATTGTTGGAGGTGGAGTAATGACAGGAAGAGAATTAAACGAAAAACTAGATTGGCTTAGTTCACAAAGGAAAAACGGAAGAATATTTAAAGTTGGTAAAAATCATTTCTCGCTAGTGGAGGTGCAGTTAGAAAATGACAGATGAATTAAAACTATACAAGTTATTACTGACAGGTAAAAACGTATATGAAGATGTTATTTGTAATGAACTTGGGTGGATTAATGATAAACAGTTTTGCGTTTGGGTGCCCTATTGTTATTTGCAGTATTTTATCGAAAACTTATGTAAGATTTTTGGAAATTGCATTTTTGATGATGGTGGATTTGATGCAAACATACAAGAAGACCAGGTTTGCATTGACTTGTGCGAAGCAATAGGACATTGCATGGATATTGAATCTGTATTTCCAAAAGATGAGTTTAAACACTAACATAACAGATGGGAGTAAATAGAGATGAACGTACTAGAGAAGATTTTGGAAGAGATAGATAAAAAGGCAGACTATTACGAAACAGATGAACAGGGTAGAGAACATGTAAGAATGGTTGATATGGTAGATGTTGAAGAAATCATCCGTTCCCACATGGACGATTGCAAAACATTTGAGTTTGACTTTACGGGTGTAAAATCGTTTGATTGCCAATGTGGAAGACATTATGTGAATTCCTCTATAGCGACCAAGATATAAAGCAAGCTTTGGAGGATTGGAAACAAGAACATAGATACTTAGCTGCAATGGAGTTGGAAGCCGATGTATTTCATCAGATGTGGTCCAGCACTTGTACCGGTTTTGATCTAGCAAGGGATGGATCCCCAGCAATTGCAGGACAAGCGTTCACCAAGGAATACACCACAATATTTCATGAGCTGCATACAGATATATACCTCGTCTTTTTCGGTGAGAGACCATGCTACTTGGTAAATAATGCATCGCCCGAATTTTTCGAAGATATGAAGAACCGAAAAATGAAAAGTTTTAGTGAGGCAATGGACAGGTATTAATGATGTTCTAAGGTGATAAATAGGTCGTCTTGTCGGCCGTAACGTGAGATAGGACGGAAATTCCTATTGGAGTCTGGACTCTCGCGAAGCTCTCCGGAAAACCGGTAACAAGTTACTGCAAAAGTGAAAGCGGAGCGCAGTAAACCCTATGTAAATATTTGAGGCTTTAGACACTTATAAAACTACATAGGTGTCAAGGTGCTATTCAGAGAGATTGGAAAAGGAAAGTGCTTTAGACACTTATAAAATTACATAGGTGTCAAGAATTTAACTTATGAAAGATGGCTTAGACGCCAAAGTGGAGGGAGATTATAAAAATGGAAGAAAATAAAGTTTTATCGTTTGATATATTAAAAGTGGAAAGAAACAGAGGTAAACTGTGTAAATGTGATCCGCCTCATTTGGAAGTTGATCCAGTTAATCGGATTGTAACTTGCAAAGACTGCGGAGCCACGATTGATCCCTTGGAAGCCCTTCTTTCCATCTGTAAATATAACGAACAACTGGAGGAGTACCAGAGGGAGGCATTGAAAAGAGCAAGGATGTGGGCAGACCTTGCTGATTCCGAACTACGCCGCCGCATAAAAAACGCAGCGTTCAAAGATATGGATAAACAGTATCGCAATGGTATGTACCCTGTTTGTCCTTGTTGTGGAGAAATATTTGATCCCATGGAAATTCGTAGGTTTTCTCGTAAGCCAAAAAAGGAGGAAGATTAAGTGGGTAAATGTAAAGGGACATTGCCGATTATGTTAGGAGCGTTTGAAAAGCCAAACAAGCTGGTCGTGGGTGGAAAATCCATGTTTGGAACAGGAGTACAGGTATCTATTCTTGGGTTAAAGCCGGATGCAGAAGATCTGAAAGCGTTGTCCAGTCTGGACGGAAAACACTATTGCACGCTTAATTTTTGCACGAAGGAATCGCTACACAGCTTCATTCGGTTGTTGCAGCAAGTGGATGAGCTATGGAATCCATAGCAAGAGGATAAATAAAGAAAGAAACGTATGAAAAAAGACCTCGATTTTGAGGTCCTTTTTTCTGTCTCTGTAAAACGAATTTATCATATCGAGCGACATCTCTTTTTTTCGTGATGGCACCATCCTTAGACTACCTTTTACATCTATCGCTGACCCGGTGCCTGCCCAACGATGAACTTTGGCAGAATGGAAGCAATATCCCGGAATCGAACCGGGCATCTCTACGCCGCATACAAGCGTTTAAGCGTTTCACCTGAAACATGTATTGCAAAGCAGTCCTTGAAAACTCCTGTTGTGTCGCTTTGCACAACCATATCTTATTAACTCCGGACCGCAGAACCGCCCATGTCCTTTACCATGATTATGACATAGTGCCTTTCTTGGCTAACGATTCTAGTTTTTTACATGCCCTCACATGGATATTTGGGCTATGTCCTTTAGAAGATATCCTTGAAACCACAATCATTTTACAATGACACGCAAGTACCAAAAGACCTGCGGCACGTATGATTTTTTGAACTTCCGGATTCGTTTTCGGATCTCCGGCTAACAGCATTTACGGAACCTGCATATCTCCCTGAAAACAAGTTTTGACACAGCACTTGCAGTTGTATTGCAATCTGTGTAGTATGGTACACCAAACTTCCCATTGGAATCTTTCCTTGGATTCCCAAGGAACATCCAGCAGAGTTTGGTAAATGAACAAACAGGAGGTAAGTCCCATTTGTCCTGATTTCTTTCAGTTTAACGTGTGCTGGCAAGAAATTCTAACAACGACACACATCCCACGGCAGGGAGTCGAACCCTACTATTCCCAGATATTGTCTGTAGCATTGCCGATTATGCTATCGTGGGCATTTTTGCAAAAATGATATTTAGGTTAGTGTTTAGTGAACTACTCGAGTACAAGTAACCGAGCTTCTTGTTTCATCCATCGCGGTTATTATCACACTCGCAGGGAGCAGTTTTCCCACAATGTCCACAAGCGTCAGGTTCGGCTGGTTCCCAGCCTACCGTTTATGTATTATATGTTAACACATGGCATATCCCTTTGCTTCTGCCATTTTGGAGAATGTGTCAGTTCTCGGAATATCCTGTACGTGATAACCAAACGGGTATTTACGTCTTTTCCTTGACATTTACCCCGATCAGCGGCCACCTGCAAGCAGATAACTTGACCGAAAGCAAATTTGCAAGTGTAGTATCATCTACGCCGTTACCTTTTGTACGATTTGTACATAGGCAGATGGACAGCAACACCAGCCCGGCGTCCCGCAGATCAAGCAGGAGTGTACCTCTTGATAGTTGTCGTAGCTATGACACGACTGATATATTGTCTTACATCCATACACTTGACATATTATTGCGAACTTGCCATATGTCAGGGCGTCTCCTTTAATTTCTCCTTACCTCCCGGACAAGCCGGACGGAAGTAGGATATGCCGCAGCGACATAACTGCGGAATTCTGGAAATACCAGAAACGGCATGTCAAACATACCAAACGCATACTGCAGATTTGAACTGCCGCCGCATTCCATACTCACATGCAGTGGCTAGTCACTTCATGGTTTCCGTCCTGCAGATTCCCGTTCCATATCCTACTCCAAAGCCTCCACTAGCAGACGCTGTGTTTTGGTTGGGAAAGTATGCGATTATTGCTTTCATATATAGTATGAAAAAAATGTTTTCACATGTATTTTTTTGGACAAGATTTTTGTCACTTCCGTTTAACCATTCAGGCAGTCTTTTTTTTATTTTTATACTAATTTCTCATTATAAAAATAGAATCAATACACAGAAGAAAGGAGATAAAATTTATGAGAAAAATCAGGTTTACAAACAACATTCCATGCCTTCCTTGCTTCTGATAAGGGATAACAAGGAAAAATACAAAATGTACAAGGAGGAAACAGTATGAAATTACAATTTAAAGATAATGAAGAAAGAAACAGTTTTATAAAAAAATAGCGCAAGAAGATATTTGTCCGCAGCATATGGGGCTCGGCCAACATGTACCGGATGATTGCAGCGATCTTTCTTGCGAAAGATGTTGGGAACTGGTATTGGAAAAGTCTAGTAATATACCAAAGACAGTTGAATTATCAGAATTGCAAAGATATTGGGAATTGGTATTAGAAAAGTTTGTTAAATTATCAGAATTACACTTATGGGACAAGTCTTATGATCCAGATGGCGAATATTGGATTGTAACCAAAATTTTTGACGATTCGGCGGAAGTTACCAAATCTCATTTACTGAAAAAAAATATGGATTTCGGGAGAACCAACAATTACGCAGTAAGTAAATATAAGAAATTCTTAAATACAGAATATATAAAAGAGGTTGAAAGAAAATTCGGTCCTGAATATATATTGAGCCATAGTGTCGATCTGACATCTATGGATGGATTTAAGGATTATGGCTCTGTAGAAGATAGAGTTACGATCAGGACATTTGACCAATACAGAAAACAAGCACCGCATTTTGAATTAGAAAATCTTGTAGAATGGCTTGCAACGCCTAATCAGACACCGAAACGCAATAATACCTCCTATGTTCAGATTGTCAACACTAATGGTGACGTGGGCTATCGTGATTGCAACTGGGGCGGTGACGGCGTGCGTCCGGTTTTGCGCTTAAAATCATCTATCAACGTACTAATTAAATAGGAGGATAACGATGACAGTCGAAGAATTGTGTAAACGATGTGAAAAGGAAATTCAAGATGGGAATGGCAATGCTGAAATTATTCTCTGCGTGAATGACGATGAATTTTATGCGCTGGAAGGAGGCTTTTCTTCTCTTGTCTATAATGACAGCGAGGTTTATGAATTTCTGGAAAATCAGTTGAATATAGAAGAAAACAATGCAATTGTTTTGAATTGAATAGGAGGATACAGATATGATTGAAAATGACATGCGGAGAATTCTTTTTAAAGGCAAAAAAGAAGTTGATGACAAAGGGGTGGAAGAATGGGTGGAAGGTAGTTTGGTATCTACAGAAAATAAATATTTCATTCTTCAAAGCAAAACAAGGACATATATCCCCAAAGGGACTCATACGCTTTGTTCCGTAAATTGTTACGAAGTCAATAAAAAAACGATTTGTCAATATACAGGATTCAAGGATAAGAATAAGTGTAAAATTTGGGAAAAAGATATTGTAAATATAGCCGATATTATTATTGGAGTAGTTGTTTGGAATCAATATCTTTGCGGTTTTTGCGTTCGTTCAGCAGAAGGCATTTACACAACATTAGATTTTTCGTGTTTATCTGAAATAAAAGTAATTGGTAACCTCGTAGATGATCCAGATTTGTTAAAAAAATAGGCACATGGATAAACTCGATTATACTTAATAACCGGTTTTCTCATTGAAAAAAGCTTGTCAATTTGACAAGCTTTTTTTATTTCCAAATACATTCAGCACTCTATAAATAGAGCAAATATACAGAAGAAAGGAGTGAACAATATATCTGTTATGTTCAAATTTATTAAAATGCAGGAGGATACAAAATGAAAAAAACAAATGATTTAAAACGAAGCATTGAGGTCACTATTAAAGCGTCTATCGAGGAACCGGAAGATCATATCGTATTTCAAGTTGTTAACACCGAGAAAAATCAGGATATGTTGAAGAAAGCACCCCATAGGAGATTTTTAGACCTTTCCATTATTTATGCCTTGACAAATGAATTTGGACAGTTCCTTATGCTGGTTACTGATCAGATTGCAGAGACACATGGTTGGAGCGAGGATCAGTTGTTCCAAATGGCAATGCGGAATACGAAAGTGCTATTTCCTTTCAAGGTGATGAGGATGTGTGCTTTTCTATTTGAAAACAGCATGGAACTGTTTGGAGAACTTCCGTATGAGGATGACATTTATGAGCCGGGGCCAGACGATGAAGAGATGTGGGTTTTAACGAATGAGCAGAAAGTAAATGGATGCACTGTGCTCTTATATGAGGAGACATGAGATCATTGCAGTTTCTTCTAAGGTAGCAGAGTGGGCGCCGCTTTCAAGCATTGTTCCAGAGGTTAATGAGGAAGTTGTAGACGAAGAGGATTTTCTTTCGGATTCTGTATACCGCTATGATCGGATATCGCGTGGTTTTTCAGTAGTAGAAGAGTGATCTAATTATATGCACCCATTACGCTACTCAAGGAAAATGGGATCGTATTTTTAAGGAGGAATAAAAAATGATGACATATGAACAATTCAAGGAAAACACAAAGAAGCATTTCATAGGATATATGCCGGACGAGTATAAAGATTATCATGTGGAATTTAAAACTGTTGCTAAGGTCAATCAGGTGTTGGATGGATTCGTAATTCAAGCACCGGGGGCGACAGTTTCTCATCAGATATATCTTAATGATGTGTACGAAGTTTATCTGGAGACAGAAAGTTTCCCGAAAGCGATGCATATAATGTGCGAAATTTTAGTGGATGAGATAGCTCATGCAGATGATCTTGATGTTAGAAGCATCATTGAGAACGCCGAAGAACGGATCGTATTTCAATTGATCAATGCAGAGAAGAATAAAGAACTGTTAAAAACGGTTCCGCATAGGAATTTTCTCGACCTTTCCATCATTTTTGTAGTATCCGTTAACGTTTCAGAAGCAAATTCCTACGGAGCCCTCAGAATTTCTAACCGTATTGCAGAGGCGCTGGGATGGACCGAAGAACAATTATTCCAAATGGCATGGGAGAACACGAAGTCTCTTTTCCCGTTTGAGATTGATACCATGCGTCATATCCTCATGAAACAGCTATTTGAAGCCGATGTTCCGGAGCCTGTTGCTGAGGCTATGATATATGCACCGGAAGGGTTGGATGATGAAATGTGGATATTGACGAATGAACAGAAGTTCAATGGAGGTATTATACTTTTATATGAAGAAGAGCTCCATAATCTTGCTGAAAAGTTGGAAAGTGACCTATATCTTCTGCCTTCCAGCAGGCATGAGATCATTGCGGTTTCTGCAAAGGTAACAATGCCTGAGAGACTTGCTGAAATGGTCCAGCAGGTCAACGAAGAGGTTGTAGATGAAAAAGATTTTCTTTCAAATTCAGTATATCGCTACGACAGAAAATCAAGAATCACTTCTTTGTTCATAAGAATGTGATTCCCGCACCGGAAAATGTATACAAGGAGAAACCTGAAGGAGGATACCTATGATTTATAAAGTAAAACTTACACATTCAGTAGACGTATTTGTAGAGGCGGCTACAGAAGATGATTTAATGGATTGGATGAACCAGACTACTCCAGCTGAGGCATTGGAACAATCCGAACAAAAGGCAGAAAGTAGCTATTCCGAGGAAGTCCTTTGCATGGTCAATGGATATGCTGACATTGTACTAAAGTCAAGCTATGAAAAAGCTCTTACAGAAAATATCCAGTACCTGTCACGATACATTACGGTGACAGAACCGATCAAAAAAAGCATTCTTACTCATATCGAAGAGTGCATAAATAATAAAAAAATTATTGCCTATTATATAGACAAGATAGATTTTTACAAAGATTGGAAATTGATGGGGTATGACAAAAAGGATGCGGATGCTTTATTAAAAAGCAAAAACGAGTTTATGATCCTGCCTGAAAACGCAGGAATTGTCCGTTTCCAGATATAGGAGGTGTTTTTATGCTCACTGTAAGAGCAAAAGCAAATTATGGATTTGCAGGCACAGATTTAGTTTTCGAAGAAGAATTCCCGGATGATACCACCGAGGAAGAAATCGAGGAGACGATGCGGGAACTGGTGATGCAGCAAGTAGACTGGTCGTGGGAAGTCTGTGAGTAATGTTCAAATAGAAGGAGGATATTATGCATTTAGAAAATGATGGTTTTATAAATGTAAAAGGAGAAGAAGTTACAGAGCAATTCTTAAGCATTTTAAAAAAATGGAAAGATTTCGATAATGCTGTAGAAGAAGGTTATAGAGATAATGGCACCGTATCCTACACGTTTTCTGAGGTATCTGGAGATATCGAAGATGATCTAAACGCTCTCGCCAAGGAATGCTTGGAACAGGGGATTGAGCTTTACGGTGAAATTTCTTATTACGGAGACTATGATGGTATGTATGTAATTGAAAATGGAAAATGCGGATGCTTTGACCTACAAACATTTGGTGTGAAGGTCGCATTGCAAAACAATACGATCATTAGTCCGAAACTGAAGTTAGAATTACTTTCATTATTAGAACAAGCTTTTATACAGGATAAGGATCATTCTAACATCCGTATCGAGCAGGCAATTGCCTTGTTAAATGAAACACACGAAAACGATTATCTTTAGGATTTAGGAGGTTACTTATGAGTTATACTGTACAATTATTAAGTCATGATTTATGTGTCAAAAAACCAGAAGCACTCTTTGCATTTTTGAAAGCTAAAGGACTCTATTATGACTTACCAAGTGCTTTTAACAAATATACTTTATGTCAACTATCCGTTGATAGTGATGATTGTTTATGTCAGCTATCAGTTGATAAGGATGATTATCGGTTAGAGTATTTTGAGGGCTGTTCTTATTATGATGATGTTTGGAAAGAGCTTGCTCCATTCTTAGATGGAACAATGGAATGGTTAAGAGAAGATGGAAAGGCTTGGAAGGATATCTTCCATAATGGCATCCTGACCCAATCTTTTGGACAGATCTGCTATCCGGATGAACTTTTGAAACAGAACACCATAAATCTGTTAGTACCTACGATCTGTGGACTGAAGGGCTATCCTATGATCGACCGTTCCATGGAATCCGTATACGGGGTTGTCCCAACAGGCCAGATATTACTGGAAGAACCGGTAGAAATCATAAAAGACGGAACATCATGGTGGTGTTATAGGGTTGACGTAAAAAAGAAATACGCTCATATCAGAGATGCGAAAGAGCATGGGATCTTTACCTCAATGATTCCATTAACGAAATTCATGAATCTATATCGGAAGCAAAAGGAGGATAACTAATGGGATGGACAAGTCAAAGGGCAATCCATTTTTATAAAAATGGAGCCATTAACCGAAAAGCAGAAATCGACCAGTTGTTTGAAGAGAATTATAAAATTATCCGGTCTTGCTTAAATGGAAGTACTTATTATGGCGCTCTTCAAGATCTTTCTACAGGATGCGTATTTGGAATGGTAGTTCTGACTCATGTAGATATGAAACAAGAAATGAATTTTTACTACAAGAGTATTCATGAAAATATGGGACCTGCAGAGAGGAAATGTCCGGAATGTATTCTGTCTCTGCTTTCCCCAACGAACGAAACATGGACCAAACAATGGAGAGAAGACTGTCATATATACAACACAAAAAAAGAAATGTTACGTGCAGCGCCGGTCGGTACCAAGATTCAATTAGCGCCGGAAGGGAATAATCTTTTGCTAACAAAAACAATCTTGAGAGGAAAGAGTACTCCTCAGTGGGTAAATTTTGATGAATACATCAAAGTAAGAACGGATGATATCATCCGGATCGGGTTTGACATATTAGAAGCATAACAGGTAGAAAGGAACGGTTTTCCGTTCCTTTTTTTGTTTTCTTTTTAGTTTATCACCCTATAAGTAGAACAAATTTATACAGAAGAAAGGAGATTAGTGAATCTGTAATGTTCAAATCATAAAAATAATAGGAGGATACAAAAATGGCAAGTATCAATGGAATCAGCTTAAAAGCAGCAAAATGTTTTAAAAGTATGGAGGGACCGGCTTGGCAGGGGAACATTTATGTTGGAACCCAAAAAGTCGCTTTCTGGTCTCAAAGTAGAAGTGATTTTGACTGGATAGATATGGTCGATGGCTATTCAAGTGAAAAACTGTTTGAAGCCATGAAACCTTATGTTGACAAAAAATCAGTCGAATTAAATATTATTTTGGAATCATTTATGGATAAGCTTCTTTGTCTGAAGGATGATGAAGCAAAATTCAAAAAAATGATGAAAAAAGAGTACAAAGCAATGCTGGTACTTTCAGACAGTTATCATGTCAAATACTATTGTTATCCGGAAGTCCCAAAGGAAAGTGCAGAAGAATTGTACGCACAGGCTTCCTACGAGAGTAAAAATCTGTTTTTCAAAGATGCAAAGATTACCCATCGTTTCTATAAAGGTTTAGAAGACTTTGTGATCGGCGGTAAACTTTCTCCGGATGACATTAAGAATGATTAGGAGGATAACCATGCAAGAGAAATTAAAGATTTTAGAATTATTTGGAGGAATCGGTGCCCCAAGAAAAGCTTTAGAAAACCTTGGTTATAACATCAAGAGCATTGATTACTGTGAAATACTTCCTTTTGCAGTGCAGGCATACAATTCTATCTTTGATATCCGGTATTCACCGCAAGATATCATCGGCTGGAATCTGGAACCTGATATTCTGATTCACGGAAGCCCCTGTCAGGACTGGTCGAAAAACGGAAAGAATAACGTCAATACCGGAAGAAGTATTCTTTATGAAGAAACACTTTCCATTATCGACCATAAACTTCCTAAGCGCCCAACGGTCTGTTTGTGGGAGAATGTACCGAACCTTTTGTCTGAAGGAAAAAAGGTCTGCCACAGAGTGCATCACAATCATTATCTTCAGGCCATGGAAGACATGGGATATCAGAACTATTATGCGATTCTGAAAGCGTCAGATTATGGAATTCCACAGGCAAGAGAACGGCTTTATACGGTCAGCATTTTAAATGAAGCATTAAACGGACAGGAATTTCATTTTCCAGAGCCTTTCCCATTAGAAAAAGATATTCGAAGTTATCTGGATTTTAATGTAGATCCAGAAGAGTATCCACTTGGTGAAGCCGAAAAGCAAATCTTTTTCATACAAAACGAGCAACTTTGTGTAAAGGAAGCGACCAAACAGGGTTACAAACCGGTAAATGACTTTGATGTGATCAACGTGGAGTTTCCAAACAGTAAAACAAGGCGTGGAAGGGTTGGACATGGAGTTTGTAAAACACTTACCACATCACCAAGACAGGCTATTTATTACAACGGGACTCTTCGAATGCTGACAGCTAAGGAACACTTGCGTTTGATGGGCTTTGAAGATAAAGACTATCAATTAATGAAGAATTCAGGATTGACAGATCAGCAGATCAGCTATCTTGCCGGTAACAGTATTTGCATTCCGGTACTGGAACAGATTTATCTGGAACTAAAAAGACTAGGGATCAAAGGATTCTAAGCGAACGATTCTTTCAAAAACAAGGAGGATATTATGGATATAAATAAATTAAGTTTAAAGGATTTTATGTTTGAGGGTACGAAAAGAGGAAGTTTCCTTCTGAAAGATCAGGAGGAGTTAATTCAGACAGCAAACCGTATTCGAGAAGAAAAAGGATACTTGGACGTTCCTTCAGAAGAGAATGAAGTTTACTATAACTTTTATTTGACATTCGACTGCGATGAGCGGTCATTGAAGCTCACCTTTACTGTCAACAACAGTAAAGCGGATGATTATGAGGAATATAACATTCCGATAGAGAACGAAAATCAGCAGAAGGTGCTTTTGTGGAAAATCACAGAAGACCTATACAACAACCTAGCTCGTCAATTATTCAATGATCTATAAACGGGAGGAAAGTAATGTATTTGAAGAGCCTAATATTAACACTTGAAATGGACCGAGAGATTGATTATGATAAATATTTTATTACTCCCGGCGGATATTATATGACAGACAAGAACGGGCGGGAATACGCTTTTGATTTTTTCAATACAAGCGGCATGAAGTGGCCCAAAAATCCTTTTCGAATAGAATACACCTGTGATGGTCTGGACCTAGACGCTTTCCCAAATGGAAATGAGATTGGAAATCATCTGGATTCTATCGTTTCATTTCCGGAATGCTATGTCTGGACAGGGGAAGATGGTGATCCGGAAATTAATGTAAAGAAAGTTCTTTCCTGTACTTTAGAATTTGCAGGAGAAGGTAAGGCTCCTAAATTAAAGAACACACCTTACTTTCGCTTTCAGATTCATCAGGGAAAAAGCGAATTTACGTTATTAGCAATCTGCACAAAAAAGTTGCTAAATACAATCGAAAGCTTTCCCAACGGATAGGAGAATAATCTATAGAGGAGGAATAACGATGGAAAAATGCTTTATAGCAAATCTTAAGGGTGGAGATCTCTTTGCAAAAGATGGAAAAGAATTTATCGTCTTAGATCAAGAAACCGGAAAACAAGGATTTGTTTAAATGGATATCACGGAAAACGCATAAATGGATATCACGGGGAGCGTGTAAAATTTGATTCTAAGAATCGTCAGGATTATAAAGTTTCTGAACTGAAAAAGTACTGCGACACAGAAGTATATGAAGATTTTGCAGGAATCTTCGGAGAAGATAACATTTTTGATGAAGAGGTTGATCTGACCACTATGGACGGGCAGAAATTATACGGAAGCTGTATTTGTCGTGTAAGACCGCTTACCTTCGATGAGTGGCGTATGTATAACCAGTATCTTCCGGAGGAAGTGTTTACCGACTGGTATTGGCTGTGTACCGCTTGGTCAACCCCAGATAGAGGATGGAAAAACTCCGTAGCTGTTTGCTTCGCAGGACATTGCGTCCCGGCTTGTGTGATTTCATCATCGGTAATAGTTAATCGAATATAAAAACTCTATTAGATACTTATCAAACGCTTTTCTAACAGATAGGAGAATGATAAATGATCGATGATAAAACAATGAACCTGTTGGTACATTATATGGATGAGGATTTAAGAGAAAAGGTGCACTACGAACTGGCGCCTTGTTCAAATGAAAAGTTTTTAAAAAGATATTGTGAATTGGACCTTTCTTTTAAAAATTTAGTAAAAAACGAGTTTGCAACAGAAATCGGTCAATTAATCAATGATTTATAGAGGAGGAAAATGATGGGAAAATATATTGCAAAATATTACGAAACGCGTGTTAAAGAATATGTAATTGAAGACGCAGACTCTGAAGAGGACGTAAAACAACAGTTGATCAACGGTATCGATTGTGGTGCGTTCCAGCATCCTGATACAATCGTAGGAGATCATTGCGAAATAAGGGAAGTAACGGAATTGGATCAATTCCCCGAAAAATGTTATGAATTATACAAACTGGATTGGATGAAAAGATCCGGTTATACTTTTAAAGACCTGATCCAGTTCCTAAAAAATGCTTATACTGATGCGATCTCTTCTGATCAAATCAATATTAGCACCACTCCAGATGAAGATATCGATCTTCTGTTTAAAACGCTGGAGGGCCAAGGATTCCAAGGCAGTCTGTATGTCTGCTTCAACGAATTCATGGACTATGAATTCCAAGACGAAGACTATATGCAATATTTATTGGATGATTCAAACTTTTCTTACTGGAAGGAACATTATATGACTGGACAGATCGGTGAGAAATCTTTAGCCAAACTTAAAGCTGGGGATATTTTCATGAAAGGTGGAAAGGAATTTATCGTCTTGAATCAGGAATCTGGGAAAACAAGAATCTGTTTGAATGGATATCACGGAGAAGATATGCAGTTTGATGCAGGAAATTGTCCGGATTACAAAAGTTCTGATTTGAAAGAATATTGCGATACAGAAGTGTATGAGGAGTTTGCGGAGATTTTCGGCGAAGACAATATTTGTGAAGAAGAAGTTTTTCTGATTACGATGGACGGACAGAAAAAATACGGAATATGTAATTGCCGTGTAAGACCGCTGACATTTGACGAATGGCGTAAATACAACCCATATCTTCCGAAGGAAGTATTTGACGAATGGTATTGGTTGTGTACTCCGTGGTCCACTACAGATAGAGGTTGGGAACACAGCGTAGCTGTTTGCCGCGACGCCGGCACCCTCGGCAACGGCCACGCGCTCCACAGCGGCGCCCCGGCTTGCGTAATCTCATCATCCGTAAAAGTTGAGCAAGTATACCCTGCCACTAGGCGTGAGGAGCGTCAAAGAGGTGAAAAGTGATGGATACATATCTTCTCATAATTTTATCATGTTTATTAAATTGTTTTACGTTGTTTTTTTATTTACACCAAGCAAATCACATTACACAATAGAGGAGGATACCATGAATTTAAAAGAGATAAAAGCAATCCGGCACTCTTCTGTAAAGGATACCGGAAATTTGACTAGGATTTTAGACGTGTTGATCAAGGAAGCTGCAAATTGTGAAAGCTATGCTTCTGATTTATTCATCTCATGGGAGTACATCATGATGGATATAAGAAAAGCTTCTGAATTATCATACAAACAGGGGTTTACCTATTATTTTGGCTTCCGGAATCTAGGTGTTGACCATGAATCCTTTATTCAGGCAAGACTGGACGCCACGGAAATATATGGGAAAGTGTATCGGTCATTATATCGGCTACATATTACTGTAAAGGGATCGGAAGTACAAGGGACGTTGGTTTCCCTTTCTCTAAAGTAACATTACAGGTTAAGACCTTCTCTATTGAGAGGGTCTTTTTTATTGCAAAAATATATAGCAATGCGGATAATGGATATCCGTTGACACATTCCCATAGTCAAGACTGTAGAATCAATCCTTCGTTTTTACAAGGTTTTCCATTTTTCTGATTTTTTTTACATACTATAAATAGAAGGATCCATAATATTTCTGGATCAAAGATATAAAATCACAAGGAGGAAAACTATGTATCAAACATTTTGGAACTACCAACAGAAGAAGAGTGGAGAAATTGTAATCGCAAAAGAAGAAATTCAAAAAATGCTAGATCAAGCGTATCAGGCAGGATATAATCAGGCATTTGTAGAGCAGCACCAGATGGTGATGGAAAGTGCTCGAATAACGGGAGAAGAACGGTCTGATGAATCTTCTCTGGATGGATCTCTGAAAAACGAGCCTGTTATACCAATGATGCCTCCGCAATTGCCTGATGCAGATGACTTAATGTCAGACCTTGACCTCTAATGGAAGCTCTCCCCTTTTTGTGAAGGGGAGGGTTTCTTCCGTTCAGAATACAAAATAAGGAGATTTATATGGATAATTCAAAGAAAAATTATATATTGGATACTAATGTATTTATTTATGAACCAAACTGTTTGTTTATGTTTGAAGAACACGATATTTATATAGCTCCAGTTACATTAAGGGAACTGACGAGACTAAAAAACAAAGAAGGAGAAGTAGGGTATTCAGCTAGACGCGTGAAAAAAATACTGGATCAGCTTCGTGGAAATGGCGAAACTTTAGAAAATGGATTACCACTCGGTAAAAACCTCGGTAGGCTCCATATTATTCCAGAAGTGGATTTTTCTGACTTTCGTCCCGGGATGTCCAAAACAGAAAATGACGACCTGATCCTTGCCGCTGCCGCTTGGAAAACAAAAAACTCTGAAGATACACAGACGATACTTGTAACAGATGATATGGATATGAGTTTCCTTGCTGATTTAATCCATGTAAAGACAGAGCACTTCCGGCATTATCGTGTAACAGATACAGAACGGAAATATACCGGTCGCAGAGAAATTTTTACCACGGACGAACAGTTATCGGATTTTTATAAACTTGGTTTTCTCACCGATATAGAAGCAGGAGAGCAACCTTTTCAGGTGAATGAATTTGTACTAATGAAAAATGAAATTTGTCCATCGCAAAGTGCTTTGGGCCGTTTTAATGGTGAAAAAATTGTTCCATTGAAATACTTAAAGAAGAAAGGTCAAGACTTCCATCCTTTCGGAGTTATTCCAAGAAATGTTGGGCAACGATTTATGCAGGAAGCACTACTTTCCAATAACGAAGAAGCCCCGTTGGTAATCATCAAAGGTGCCGCAGGCACCGCCAAGACCTTTTTGACACTCGCCTGTGGTCTGGAATCAGTCTTAGAGCGTGGAGCGTATAAGAGGATCCTGATTACACGTGCGAATGTTGAAATGGATCAGACTTATGGATTCCTTCCGGGAACAGAAGAAGAGAAAATCGCACCAATGATGCGACCATTTTGGGATAATCTGGAAGCCTTATGTGTAAATGAACATGTAAGAAAGGATGATTGCAACTGTCCGAATATGATGGAATATCTTTTGGAAGAAGGGATTATTAAGCCAGAAGCCATGCAATATATGAGAGGCCGTTCCATTAAGGACACCTATGTGATCATAGACGAAGCCCAGAACTGTACGCCTAATCAGATCTTCAGTATCATCTCTAGGATCGGAGAAGGCTCCAAGATCATCCTTCTGGGAGATCCAGATCAGATTGATAATAAATATTTGAACAAACACAATAATGGGTTAGTATATGCAGCGCAAAAATTCAAGGGAAGCTCTCTATGTTATCAGCTTGAATTAGAAAAGAATGAGTGTGTCAGAAGTCGTCTTGCAAAAGAAGCTTCAAGGAAAATGGCAAACGAGGAATTATAACACTCCCTACAGCGAAAGCAGGGGTGTAGGGAACATAAAAAAATTATGCTAAACCAACGAACTATCCAAAACAAAGAAGAACTGTTACTCTGCAGTTCTTTTTTTGTCCACAAAAATTGTAAAATAAAAAATTCACCATTATATATTTAGAAACATAATAACAAAACACATAAGAAGATAGAGTAAGGAGATTTTTATGAAAAAAGAGAAAGTAATGGTTGCATCATTGGCAGCATTGGTAGGAACTTCATCTGTAGCAGGGGTTGTAACAGATGTCAAGGCAGAGGTAAAGTTGGACAAAGCAAGCCCTAACGGTATCTACACAGAACAGACCAGTAGAAAAGCATCTACGTTTGAAGAAGCTGCTAGTAATCTGGCTCACACAAAAACACAATATGATACAGCAAAAACAAACATGGAACTAGCAAAGCAAGAGGCAGATGAAGCTAAAAGTGCTTTTGATGATATCATAAAAAAGGAAGCTGCCCTAAAGACCGAAGTGGCAAGAAAAACGGATGATACGAAGATTGCCTTCAATCAAACGGTGATCGTTTCCGCCGAAAATGTCATTACCGCACAAGATAATTTAGACCAAGCAAAGAAAGAGAAAGAAGACGCAGAAAAAACGGCATCTTCAAAATCAGAAGCATATGATAAAGCTTTGGAAGAATGGGAGAGAGCGAATGCTTCTTATGATAGTTTAAAAGAATCTTACGGTGATATTTCTTCCGAGGATGTGGACAATGCGGAAGCCGCTTATGAAACAGCAAAAAACGATAAAATAGAAGCGGAAGAAGAGGTTGATAATTTAAAGGATGAGTTAGTTGTTGTAGAAAATGATAAGATAGCAGCAGAACAGGCTTGGACAGATGCAAAAACTGATTTAGAATCTGTTACTGAAAAAAAGAATGAAGTAGAGAGTAATGCTTCCATGGCAGAAACCGCTTATCTTGAAGCAAAAGCAGAATTGGATAATCTTGGCAGTGAAGTAGATACTTCTTCACCAGAATATCAGGAAAAATATAATGCGGTGGTATCTGCAAAAGCGGAATGGGAACGCTTAACAGGATTAAAAAATACCGCTGAAGCAGAATATCAAGAAGCTAAGAAATTATCTGATCAAGCAGAATCTGATTATCTAAAGATAGAAGAACGCTTTATGGAATTAAGCAATGATTTAGATGAAGCGGAAGGAACTTTGTTTGAAGCATCGGAAGCTGAAACTACTGCTAAAGACGCTTATGATGAGGCAAAGCTAATTTATGACAAAGCACTGGAGAACGCTGCACCGGAATTAAAAAAATTAGAACAGGCAGAAGCAGAAGCCGCGGTTGCAAAAGAAGCGCTTGCAAAAGCTAAAACAGAGAAGGAACAGGCTGATCAGAACGTTCTCAATGCAGAAAAAGCAGTGAAGGATGCAGAAGAAGCATTAGAAAATGCAGAAAGCACATTTGCAGATGCAACAAAACAGGGGAGTCTTGGTTTCTTTGAATATGTAGGAAATAGTTTTGCTGTTTCTCAAATCAAGAATTGTAAGTATGCATCTTACACCACTGTAGGCAGCTCTAAGGATGCTACTTCTCTGAAAAATATGTTGAAAAGCTTAAATTATATCCGTCAATGCAACCAGATTCGGAGCGAACATGGACTTCCGGAATTAAAAGTTACAGATGTATTAATGGCACAAGCGCAAGCAAATGCAAATGCTTCTGACGATCTAATGACTCATACTATGCAGTTTAATGTTGCCGAAAATCTTGCATGGAGTTATGACGCACCTTTCGAGGCATGGTATGACCACGAAAAAAAATTATATGATGCCGGTGAAAGAGATTTTAGCGTTGTTGGTCATTACTTGAATATCATAAATCCAAATTATACAGTAACCGGTTATGCTCTTTGCTATACAAATATAGATAATGACGGATTTGATCAAACAAACAGTCAGGTCTTCCATAAGTATAGTGTGTACGGACAAAGTTATACCGTTGATGAGTATGAAGCAAGACTGAATGAATACATCAAAACTATTACTTCCAACCCTTCTCAGACCTTAGAAGAAGCAAAAAAAAGACTTGCAACTGCATTATCTGAGCAGGATGCCGCTGAAAAGGCTTATGAAAAAGCAAAAACAGCTTCTACTCTGGCAGATCAGAGTTATGAGACTGCAAAAGAAAATTACCAGCCGATAGCTGAAAATATTAAAAAAGCAAAAGAAACACTTGATAAAGCAGAGTCTTCTCTGACTCTTGCGGGAGAAGAGAAGCAAAAAGCTCAGGATGTTTTTAATGAAAAAACAATCCTTTTTGAACAATGTGAAGCTGACTTTCAGGAAAAAGTAGATTCCAGAGATGAAACCTTTATATTTGCCCAAACAAAAAAAGAGAATCTCGATCGGTTAACAAACGAAGCCAAAAAAGCAAAATCAGACTTGGAAAATGCAGAGATCGCATTAAAAGAATATGGAAATTCTTTCTCTGATGAATATAAAGCTGCTTTGGAAAAATTTAAGTCAGCCAAGTCTGAATTGGAAGCAAAAAATGTAATTTTAGAGTCTGTTGTGCTGCAGTATAACGAAATGAAGGACAAGTTATCGTCTGCGGCATCTGAAAAGAAATGGGCAATTGAAATTTTTGAAAACCTAACAAATCTGATTTCAGAAAAAGAAAAAGAGCTTCCGCTTCTGAACGGAAAAGTAGAAACTACTGAAAAAACATACGAAGATTTAAAATTAAAGGTTTCTGAACTGGAAAAGGCTGAATCAAATGCCTCTAATTGTAAAGAAAATTTGGAGACTGCTGATACTGAGCGGAAACATGGATTAAAAGTAGTAGAAGAAAAAGAACAGCTTGTTAAAGAGTCTGAAGAAGCATTAGAAAAAGCTGAAACCCTAAAGAAGCAGGCTGAATCATTGAATTTTGAAACAGCTTATAAAAACGGGACAATTGGAAATGATAGTTTCCCTTCCTTGGGAGAGAAGCTTACAGACCTTTTAAAAGCTGAAAGTGATCTTTTGTGCACACAAAATTACATTTTAGAATTAACAAAAGAAAAGGATTCTTTAAGATCTGCTTATGAGAAGGCATATCAACATTATGTAAGTTGTCTCTCTGCCTATGAGTCAGCGAAAAAAGATTACAATGAATTAAAACCGGAACCAACTCCACAGCCAACCCCAGAACCTAATCCTCACAGTAATAAATCCCCGATCAAACCGGTATATACAACAGCGAAAAAGGATAAGTCCGGAACAATTGAAAATATAACCAGTTCAAAAGAAGATACAACTGAATCTGGAAACTTAGAATTAGAAATTCCTTTAAATGAAGAAACAGTTGCAACCGTAACATTGCCTGCGACACCAGCTAATCGTAAAAAAGAGACTCCGAATACAGCAAATGATATTTCTTCCGAAAACGAAGACCTTTCTAACGAGAAGGAAGACCGGGCAACTGCAAATCCTATAATGATTCTGTTAGGGGTTCTGACTGGTGGAGCAGCTGGAGTTGGACTCTATCATTTTAGAAAAAGAAAGTAACATTACAGTCTGAAAGGATTTCTCAAAACAGGGAAATCCTTATATATATCAGCAGAACCAAGGAAAAGGAGGAAACGTATATGCTTTTTATATCAGACAATAAAATAAAAATGATCAAAAAGTCAAAAGCTATCTGTTTGGATTATCTGAAGTGTATGGATCAACTTTTGGCAGGAGAATGCAACATTACGGACGCCTGTGTTCACCTTGGCATATCGCAAAGCGCCTTCAATTACCATCTGCAAAGAAACGAAAGGGACTATCCAAGGAAAGTGTCTGGGATCAGCGAAGAGGAATTTTTTCAGATTTTGAAAGAGGCTCAGAGTCCTTTTTATCATCTTCTGGATGATTTGTTGGGTACCTCCGATTATTTAATCGAAATCCCAGAATCTTCCCAAAAAGCATTCCTTAACACTATCAAGAAAAAGTTGAGTAAGCGGAGATGGAAATACATCAAAATGCGATATGGCTTTGAAAATGAACAGCCACACTCCAACGCAGAGATTTCCAAAGAATTAAATTTATCAAGACAAGCGGTCAGTATAGGAATGCATCGTGCATTTGAAGAAATCAAAGAACCCTCCAATATGATCCTACTTTTTCCAGAGTATGAAAAGCATGTAAAAGCACTGGAAGAAGTAGCGGACTATAAAAAGGAAAGAGAACAATATGAGGTGTTGACACAAAAGAAACTAAGGGAGACAACCTCCCTCAATGATGATGCAAAGAATCTAATTGAAATGCTGTTAAAAGGGATATCTGTTGAACAAATTAAATGCTATCTTGAAAATCATACTTCTTTAGAAACGGATACACTTCTTACCCAATCACTCCGATGCATACCGGAGTTTCAGTTACGCACCTACAATATTCTTATGAGAAACGGAATTAATACCATGGGAAAACTTTGTCAGCATAGTTTCAAAAGTCTTGCAAAGATCAAGGGGATGGGGCCGACTACACTCAATGATATTCTTTACGTTCTAAAGTTATATGGTATTAGTTTGAAATCATAACATACACTTCATCTGATCGCGGAAGGCGCTGCAATCATGCGGCGCTTTTTTTCATACTAATAATAGGAAGATTTTCCATTTTTCCATACTAATAATGAATAGATTTCTAAGAAAATGAAATTACTTTATTAGGAGGTACAAAATGGAAACATATATAAAAGGGATTAAACTTTTACTTTTAAATGAAAACATGTATCAACAGGGATATATTTCTGAAGAACATTATCACAAGATGGATTTGGAAATTCATAGAAAGTATCTAAATCATATTGTCATGGAGAACGCAGCAGGCTTATAATAAATAAGACACATATACGTTCTCCTAGACAGGAGGAGCTATATGGATATTTATACTGCAAGGCAAGAACTAAGGTTTAAAAAACTACAAGATCTTCATATAAGGGTTGTGCATTATGATCGTGTAAGCACAGAAAAGGAGGAACAAAAATCTTCAATTGTAAATCAGAATCTATTTAGTGAAGAAATCATAAGAAATAACCCCAACTGGGTATATGCTGGTCGTTATGCAGATGAGGCAATTACTGGCTTATCTACGGAAAAAAGACCGGGATTCTCACAGATGATGTTAGATGCAAAATGCGGTAAATTTGACCTTATCATCACAAAAGAAGTACCAAGGTTCGCCCGTAACACATTGGATAGTATTCAATGTTCACGAAAATTATTGGAATATGGAGTGGGTGTCTGGTTCATCAATAATAATCTAAATACAATATCAGAAGAATCAGAATTTCTTTTAACAATCATGGCAGGACAGGCTCAGGAGGAATCCCGAAGGATATCTAACCGCGTAAAATTTGGACAAGCCCAGTCCATCAAAAGGGGGCACGTTCTTGGTGCTGACAATATGTATGGTTTTGTGAAAAAAGATTGTGCGCTTACCGTTAAAACGGAAGATGTTGCCATGATCCGATATATTTTTGAAAGATATGCTTCTGGTAAAGTGGGAACCAAAAAACTTGGAGATGAACTTTATGAAAAGGGATATACTAACCGGAAAGGAGGCGTTCTTCATTCTAAAACGATCCAGAGCATTATCCAGAACCCTAAGTATAAAGGTTATTATTGCGGCGGAAAGGTTGTAGTGGAAGATATGTTCACAAAAAAACAGCGCTTTCTTCCGGAAAGCGAATGGGTACTTTATAAGGATGATGGAACAACTGTCCCTGCAATTATTTCTGAAGAACTCTGGGATCGTGCAAACGAAGTGTTAAAAGAAAGATCTGATAAATTTATGGGACAAAACAGAACAGCATCGAAAAATAATCGCTTCACAGGAAAGATCATCTGCGAAAATGATGGGGCTGCATTTTGGTTAACCAGCCGAGGCAGTGGGAAAAATAGAAAGGATCTAACATGGATTTGTTCCGAGAAAAAAACAAAAGGTACTTCCACATGTGATTCTCTCGCAATTAAGGAATCGGAACTTCTAGCCATCGTCAAAGACATTATTAATGAACACTTAGGCGGAATTTCTTCCGTCATTGACTTATATCTGGAAGAACTTTCTACAATTTCCCTGCAATCAGATTCCAAAGATGAAATTTTGCGGTGGGAAAAGGAACTTGAATTAATCGAAAAAAAAAGGGAACGTCTGTTGGAACATAATCTTAATGGATATATTGACAATGAGGATTTTTATCAGCGGGACTTAAAGTTAAAGGCACAAAGATCTGAGATTGCTAATCGGATTGAAGAATTAAGCCAAAAGCTTGCAAATACTGATTTAGATCAAATAAAGAAAAAAATCAGAAAACATTTTCAAGAAGTATCTGAGATTACAGACCAAACAATCACTGCACAGACTATTGATATTTTGTTTGATAAGATTTATGCAAAAAGGATTGGTAAAAATGAAATGCAGCTTCAGTTCCAATTGAATTTAGGCTACAATATTAATAAAACCTATGAAAAAAAATCTGCTAAAAAGAATATGAGTTGTCCTGACACTATGGTAAAGAAAATGATCGAACAGCAGGAACAGCAGATGGCTGGTAAATAAGCAATAAGAAAATTAAAAACGTGAAAACGAAATTAAGGCGTGGTACTTAGAAAAAGAGAAGTATCATGCCTTGATTTTTTTATAATCATATATTGACATCTAACTACTATGTGGTACAATATAGTAAAGAACTAATATGTGGTACAAGGTAGCTGGAGGTGAAAGAAACATGTATGATAAATCCCAGTTGATGCGCGGAACACTGGAAGGCTGTATTTTGAAAATACTGCTGGATGAGACGACATACGGATATGAAATTGTAACCAGACTTCAAAAGTATGGATTTGAAGATATCAAAGAGGGCACCATTTATCCTCTCTTGGTACGACTGGAAAAGAAGAATATCATTTCTTCTGAATTTCGCCCGTCTCCGTTAGGACCAAGCCGAAAATACTATTCATTGACGGAAGAAGGGCAGGCATACTTTGAAGAATTCAAAACTTACTGGATGCAAGTATCTGCATCAGTAAACAAGTTGTTAAGTTTGGAGGGGTAGATCATGAACGAAACTATGAATGAAAAAAATAAAAAAACAATCCGCAAAATGAATAAATATATTAATACATTTCCGTTGGATGATCAGGCAATCCTTCAGATTCAGCAGGATATTGAAGGAATGGCACAAGAAGCACAGGAACGGGAAGAACCGTTGGAACAGATACTCGGAAAAGATCCAAGAGAATTTTGTGATGATCTTATCTATGCGGTAGGTGGAATTAAGACGCCGGGCGGACGTAAAATACTAAGAATTGCAGGAGCAATTTATCAGACACTAGGAGCTTTTGGAATTATAACGGGTTTACTTTTTTGTTAACAGATTTATTTCTAAGCTTTGGTGAATTTCTTTCAACAATTCGAGACTTTGGCTTTTGGAAAGAGGACATGTTTTCTATTTTAAGTTCCATAATATTTGGAGTTTTTTATTTAATTGCAGGAAAAAAGGATTTCAATATAGCGCTGATGTGTCACAGGCGAATAAAGCAATGAGATGGGGAGTTGGTTTGCTTGGACTTGAACTGCTTGGTTTTATAGAAGCGGTGTTTGATACTCCTTTGGAGGCAGTTATTTCTCTTGCGATTGGATGTATTCCGGCTATCATGTATATCATAGGTGCAAGAAGAAACCGTCCGCACACGGAAGAAGCAATTTAGAAAGAAAGCGAAATAGTTTTATGGCTGTCTCGGATTGACTTTTCTTTTATTCAATTTTATAATTATTTAAAATAGTATTTATGATACCAGAGTGTGAGAGCACAATGTGCAGAACATCTATCTGGTATCTTTTGAATTTCTTATAATATAAGGGGATTTTTTATGAGAGTGATCGCAGGTTCAGCCAAAAGGCTGCAATTAAAAACTTTAGATGGAATGGACACAAGACCAACCACAGACCGGATTAAAGAGACGTTATTTAACATGCTGACACCGTATCTTTATGACTGCATGTTTCTTGATTTGTTTGCCGGAAGCGGTGGGATTGGAATTGAGGCGCTCAGCAGAGGCGCTATGGGTGCAGTTTTTGTTGAGAAGAACCCAAAAGCAATGTCCTGTATTCGGGATAACCTTAAGACGACGAATCTTATGAAGAAGGCAATTACGATGTCTACCGATGTGATGACAGCGCTTTATAAATTGGAAGGTGATAAACAGTTTGATTATATTTTCATGGACCCTCCTTATCATCAAGAATTAGAACGGAAAGTTTTGGAGTATTTATCTGGTTCCAATCTTCTGGCGGAAGAAGGAGTGATCATTGTGGAAGCAGCAAAGGAGACAACTTTTGACTATCTTCAAGATCTTGGATTTACCGTAATCAAAACAAAAGAATATAAGACAAATAAACATGTTTTTATTGAACCTTTAGGGAGGAAAGAAGTATGTTAAGAGCAGTTTATCCAGGGAGTTTTGATCCGGTTACTAATGGACATCTGGATATTATCAGACGATCCAGATGTCTTGCGGATGAATTAATTGTAGGAGTGCTGAATAATAAGGCAAAAACACCGTTGTTTTCCGTGGAAGAACGTGTTAAAATGTTAGAAGAAATGACCAAAAATATGACGGGAGTAAAGGTGGTTCCTTTTGAGGGACTTCTGGTAGATTTTGCAAAAGAAATGTCTGCAGGAATTGTTGTGAGAGGTCTTCGGGCTGTGACTGATTTTGAATACGAGCTTCAGATGGCTCAGACGAACAACAAGCTTTCACCGGAACTGGAAACGGTATTTCTTACAACAAGTCTTGAATATTCTTATCTTAGTTCAACGATAGTAAAGGAAGTGGCAGCTTTTGGAGGGGATATTTCTCAGTTTGTACCAGAGACGATTGAGAGAAGAATACAAGAGAAAATCATGAAAAGGAGAGTGTAAATAATGAGTAGCCGTATTGAACAGATCATTGAAGAAATCGAGGAGTATATTGACAGCTGTAAATTCCAGCCATTGTCTACATCCAAGATCATTGTAAATAAAGATCAGATGGATGAGCTTCTTCGTGAACTTCGTATGAAGACACCAGACGAGATTAAACGTTATCAGAAAATTATTGCTAATAAAGATGCGATCCTTGCGGATGCACAGGCAAAGGCTGAAAGCTTGATCGAGGACGCACAGATTCAGACAACAGAGCTTGTCAGCGAGCATGAGATCATGCAGCAGGCATATGCACAGGCAAATGAAGTTGTGACAGCAGCCACAGAGCAGGCACAGCAGATTCTTGACAATGCAACAAGAGACGCAAATGATATCCGTATCGGCGCTATGCAGTATACAGATGATTTATTGGCAAATGCGGAGAGTATTATCGGACATACATTAGATGGTTATACAACCAAATATGACGGTCTGGTTAATTCTCTTCAGGAGTGTTACGATATGGTCCGCAATAACCGTGCGGAACTTGAGATTCCGGAACAGTCAGCAAGCGGACTTGAAGCTGCTTACGGCACAGTAGAGGAAGAGGAGCCGGAATTTGATCTCGAAGCAGAGGACGAGGATGAATTCGTATAAAATTTTCATTTAGTAAAAAAGAATAAATAACAAACAGCAAGAAGGCTGGTCACTCCCGCGGTGATCAGCTTTTGTATTATGTATGGAACAATGGATAGTCCACTCCCCTGAAGCATGGATGCAGTCTGGACAAGACAACAAAAACCTCCGAACGATATGAGGGCAAGACTGAATATGTATTTCCAACAGAAAGCGAGAGAAGACTGACATATAGAGATGATTCCGGTAGTCATTTCCAGTGGAGATAATAAAAGAGGAGATAAATCGGGATTTCCAAAAGGAAGAAGACTTCCAAGCTCTATCAGAATCGTGAAAAGCATCATATAACCTCCGATTTTTGTAATAGTTTCAAACCCATTCATAATACAATCATCAAATAGTCCACCGTTTGTTTCTTGTTTTATCCGGGACGGTGAAGCGGTTGAGTGTCCTTCTCCGTATGCAATGAATTCTTTGCGAAAAAGAAAACTGCACAGAACAGGAGAGCCAATGAGAATTCCGAGAGTTGGAAGTGTGAGAGCGGGGGTGTTCAAGTTTTGCTGAATAAAGAAACTGATGATAAACATAGGGCTTGTATTGTTACAAAAAGAGAGTAAATACGACGCTTCTCTGTATGAGATTTTTTGTCTGCGCAGAAGGTCGGCGGTGAATTTGCTCCCCAGCGGGTATCCGCAGAGAAAACCTGACAGAATTACAATGGAGCCGTATTCGGATACATGAAATATACGACAAAAAAGAGGTTTTGTAAGTTTGGACAGCAAATGAATTGCTCCGGTTTCAAGGAGCAGATTTGTCAAAATCAGGAAAGGAAGCAGGGTGGGAAGTACCGTATGAAACCATAACACAAGACCTTTACCGGCTCCGGTAACGCAAGTTTTAGGAAAAAGCAAAATTAAAAAGAAGAAAAATATTGTTAAAAGTGCTGAAAATTTACCCTTCATCATCAAAATACCTTCGTAAAAATTGTCACTTTTATTCTATGGATTAGGTTGATTTTTTATGAACTATGTACCATAATGAGAGATAGAAAATATGTAAAAGAGAGGGAATGAAAATGGCAGTGTTAGAAAATTTAGAACCTAAAAAAGTATTTCATTTTTTCGAGGAGATCAGCGAAGTTCCGCGTGGCACCTTCAACATTAAGGGAATCAGTGATTATTGCACAAAATTTGCTAAGGATCGTAATTTAGAAGTGGTTCAGGACGAAGTGGGCAACGTTGTAATAAAGAAGCCGGGAACAACAGGTTACGAAAATAGTGCACCCGTTATTTTGCAAGGTCATATGGACATGGTTTGCGAAAAACGTCCGGACAGCAATCATGATTTTACAAAAGATCCACTGGAACTTCAGATTGTGGATGGAAATATTGTGGCTAAAGATACAACATTAGGTGGTGACAATGGTATTGCGCTTGCAATGGCAATGGCGCTTTTGGACAGCGATGATATTCCGCATCCGCCGTTGGAGGTTTTATTTACGATAGACGAAGAAACCGGAATGGGCGGCGCTGCAGCAATTGATATGTCTCTGTTTAAAGGGAATATGCTGATCAATCTGGATTCCGAAGAAGAAGGAATCTTTACAGCGGGATGTGCCGGTGGAATCAATTATCAGAATCATATTCCGGTTAAGAAGGAAAGTGTTTCGGGAACAGAGGTTACTGTGCGTATCCACGAACTTCTCGGCGGTCATTCGGGATTTGAGATCACAAAACAGAGAGGAAATGCAAATAAGATGATGGGGCGTCTTTTAGATCGCATTTCTCGTGATGTAGATTTTGTTATTGAAACAATTGCAGGCGGTTCTAAAGACAATGTAATTGCTCTTAGCGCAACGGCAAAGATTGTTGTAAAGCCTGAAGATGTAGATAAAGTTAAAAAACACGTTGAAGAGATGAAGAAGTTATGGGATTCTGAATTTATGGGAGATGAACCAACACTTACCGTGGATGTTGCCGAGAATCCTGATGTGTCTGTTGCGGCTTTTGATAAAGACAGTACAGATCGTGTAATCTCTTATTTGATCATTTGTCCGAACGGAGTGATTGAGTACAGCAGAAAGCTTGCAGGAAGCGTAGAGACATCTTTAAATCTCGGAGTAGTAGAAACAAACGATGAAGAAAATTATGTAAAAGCTTCCTATCAGATCCGCAGCTCTCTTGAGAGTAAGAAATATCAGGTTCGCGAACAGTTAGACCGTTGTGCAAAAGTTGTCGGAGCAAAAATAGTTGTTGCGAGCGAATATCCAGGATGGGAATATAAACCGGAATCAAAACTTCGCACAATTATGGTAGATACATATAAAGACATGTATGGAAAAGAACCGGAAATCGTTACGGTTCATGCCGGATTGGAGTGTGGATTATTCTTAAACAAACGTCCGGAGCTGGACTGCGTATCTATCGGATCTGATCTTAGAGATGTTCATTCCTTTAAGGAGAGCCTTGACATTGCCTCCGCTGAGCGTGTATGGGACTATCTCAAAGAGCTTATGAGAAGATTAAAATAAACAGAAGAAATCTATGATGTCGGCAGAAAATATTTTCTGCCGGCTTTTTTAGTGGAAATTTATTTCTGTATCATAAAAATACTTTATCGTCTATATATTGCTAAGAAGTTGTTGTGTAGGAAAAATTATGAAAGCATTTCATTCGGGAAGAATTATTTTACTATTATTTCTTTGTTCCTTTTTCTCGGTACTTACCGCAAATCGATGTCTTGAAATTGGAGTGCGCAATACTTGTCGGAAAAAGACGATACAAGATCAGGAATACCGCGCTCAATTTTTCTCGACAGAACAAAGGGAAGGTAACGCATTATTATCAAAAGAATGCCTTCGCTTTCTCCAGTGCGTGGAAAACGAAGTGAGTTATTACCCTGTTGCCGAATCTTCTGTGGATAAGTCTTTAACTACATCCTTTATTAATAGTTGGATGAAGGACAGGAGTTATGGAGGAGCACGAGGCCATGAGGGGACAGATCTTATGGCTTCTGTTAATAAAAGAGGGATTTATCCTATCGTCAGTATGACGGATGGCGTAGTAACAAACCTTGGATGGCTGGAAAAAGGCGGCTATCGAGTCGGCATTACTTCTGATGGTGGTACTTATTATTACTACGCTCATTTGGAAAGCTACTCTAACATTAATGAAGGAGATCGGGTGAAGGCCGGAGAACTTTTAGGCTTCATGGGAGATTCTGGTTACGGGCCGGAGGGGACGACGGGTAATTTTGCGGTTCATTTACATGTAGGAATCTATTTCTATGAAAATGGAAAAGAAGTAAGTGTGAATCCTTATTATGTCTTGAAATATTTAGAAAGTAAGAAGTTGAAATATGTGTTCAAAAATTGAGTTATAAGGATAGATGTGCTATAATAATTTATTATGGGTAATTATTGTTTACATTCACTTAAGGAAATAGATTGTCGTTTATTACAGGAGGAAACAGCATGAAGCTGCCAGAGATATTTGAAGAAAAAATGAAGGGACTATTAAAAGAGGAATTCCCAGAATATATTGCCTGCTATGAAGAGCCAAGGTATTATGGTCTTCGCGTAAATACCGGAAAAATTTCCGTGGAAGATTTCAAAAAGATCTGTCCATTTGAGATTCAGCCGATTCCGTGGATTGAAAATGGATTCTACTATGACGGGGAATCTGTAGTTCCGTCTAAGCATCCATACTATTTTGCAGGTCTTTATTATCTGCAGGAACCAAGCGCCATGACACCGGCTAACAGACTCCCTATTGAAGCAGGGGATAAGGTTCTGGATGTATGTGCGGCGCCGGGCGGCAAGAGCACGGAACTGGGGGCCAGGCTTAAGGGCCGGGGGATGCTGGTGTCCAATGATATCAGTTATTCCAGGGCCAGGGCCCTTCTTAAGAACCTGGAA
>ENA-OPRR01000761-OPRR01000761.1-human-gut-metagenome-genome-assembly--contig:-NODE-761-length-31608-cov-3.429563_pt1 | contig 31608 bp, 28 predicted proteins | sample MGYA00241796_ERZ501883 | MGnify/ENA primary metagenome ERZ501883 (study PRJEB25962, sample SAMEA2042406) | human gut metagenome | biome: human gut; feature: human-associated habitat; material: faeces...
TTACCTACCCCCAGTTGAACTGGGGGTTTTGTCACACCTATTCGGCGTACAATAAAAAAATCCCCCTTCCTGCGCCAACAGGAAAGGGAATTTCATAAAGCGGTCGTAAGATACAACCACACTTAGCAACTGTATTGTATCATAAGACCGCTCTTTTTGCTATACCCTAAATATAGGAAAAGGAGGTCTTTTGTATGGTAGCTATTTACGCAAGACAATCCATCGACAAAAAAGACAGCATCAGCATTGAAAGCCAGATTGCCTTTGCCAAACGGGAAATCTTTTCGGAAGAGTGCAAAATCTATGAGGACAGCGGCTATTCCGGCAAAAATACCAACCGTCCCGCTTTTACGGAAATGATGCACGACATTCAAACGGGACAGATAGAAAAAGTGGTGGTCTATCGTTTGGACAGAATCAGCCGTTCCATCGTAGACTTTGCGGATTTTATTGATGTGCTGGAAAACAACGGTATTTCCTTTGTTTCCGCCACAGAAAAGTTTGATACTTCCACACCCATGGGACGTGCTATGCTGTATATCATCGTTGTTTTCGCCCAGTTGGAACGTGAAACCATCGCCGAACGTGTCCGGGACAACTATTATGCCCGTGTGAAAAAAGGCGCCTGGGGCGGCGGTCCTGCCGCTTATGGCTACAATCTAGTGCGTACCACATTGGATGGTAAGAAAGCCACCATTTATGAACCCAATGCTGATTTGGAAATCGTATCCCAAATTTTTGATACATACGCCCAGCCTTATACCAGTCTGGCAGATGTGCAAAAAGTCCTGATCCGCAACGGTGCCCTTTCTGCCGGCGGCGTCAACTTTGACAGCGTGAAACTTTCCGGCATTTTGAAAAATCCCGCTTACGTCCAAGCGGATATTGCCATTTACAATTACTACAAATCCAAAGGCGCCATCATGGCAAACGAACCAGAGGATTTTGACGGCACCCATGGCTGTATCCTTGTGGGCAAACGGGATGCCAGCGAACGGAAATATAAAGATGTTTCCAATCATCTCCTTGCCATTGGGCATCATAACGGCATCGTTGACAGTAGCACATTCCTCTTTTGTCAGGAAAAGCTGTCCAAAAATCGGCAAATAAAAAACACCGGAAAAGGGAAACATTCCTGGCTCACAGGGCTTGTGAAATGCGGTCATTGTGGTTATGCCTTTTCCGTACGGTTCGCCAGCACCAAAGATGGGCGCATCCCCTACTTCGTCTGCTCTGGGAAGTATTTACATAAATGCTGCGATGCCAAACAGACCCATCGAGTACGGGAAATCGAAGCGCAAGTGCAGGCACGACTCATTCAAGAAGCGGAAGCCTACCATTTGGCAAGAGAAAAACGGGAAAATAATGTCATCAAACAACATCAACAGAAACTTACAGACATTGACAGCAAAATCGAAAATCTGATTTCCACACTGGAAAATGTCAGCCAGATTTCTGCGGAATACATCAATCGCAGAATCGAAACTCTCCACAGAGAAAAGCAGCTCCTGATTCATCAGTATTCAGAAGCACTGACGGAATTCAATGCCGTTGAAATCATTCCTTTTACTGCGGAAGATTGGGAAAACATGTCTTTTGAAGACCGGCGGGATATTGCCAAAAGTATGATCGACCGGGTGGTTTTGAGTGAGGATGGTGTGGATGTTCGGTTCAAATAAAAGGAGGAAAAGCAATCGCTTTTCCTCTTTTCTTTTTGTTTCCTATGTATCCACATCCCACTGGATAGAATCATACCCATTTTCCTTTGCCGTTCGGATAACGTTATCGTTATACTCTCCAAATGGCGGGCGGAATAAATTCATATCAATGCCGGTCAATTCTTTTACTGCCTGATGACATCCCTGCAATTCCTCAGTGATCTGTTCTGATGATAAAGTACTCATATGGGGATGCGTTGCTGAATGATTGCCCAAATCATGCCCAGCAGCAGCAATTTTTTCTACTTCTTCCGGATACTTATCCACCCAGTACCCACAAAGGAAAAAGGTCGCTGTCACATCATTATCGTCTAAAATCCGCAGCAGCTCATCTGTATCATCTGCACCCCATGCAGCGTCAAAACTGACTGCCACTTTTTTCTCCTCTGTCTGCACGCAATAAATGGGTAATTCCCGTTTTGTCTGCGCCGTCAGCACTGCCGAAGTGTATTCTGCCACCGGCGGCAAAAAATGCGCACCTAGTCCAATGGCCGCTAACACTGCTGCCCCTAAAACCACATATTTTTTCTTGAAATAAATCGCACGGAAAAATTGCATGTTCTTCCCTCCGTTTTTCTTTTATCCTATGCGAAAAACATCTTTTCTATGATAAAAACGGACAAGTATTCGGAAAAGAAGACATTTTCCCCGGATCTTTTTCATGATATTTATTTCTCAAATTTTTTCAGATTGTAGGAAAAATGTTCCATATCCTCTGGCAAAATCAAAGATTTTTTGCTGTCTGTCTCTGTAATGGGACGAACAGGTCTGCATGGATTGCCATAAGCCAGATAATTATCAGGAATATCTTTTGTGACTACGCTTCCCGCACCGATGACCACATTATTCCCAATATGCACGCCGCCAATAACAACGGTATTGCAAGCGATCCATACATTGTCACCAATGTGAATCTCATCGGCATATTCCGCCATGGTGGTTTTCCCTTCATCATCCAGCCCCATTCTTTCCTGAGCAATCAACGGATGGGATGTCGCCATCAAAGAAACATTAGGGCCAAAACAAACATTATCCCCAATATAAATCCGCGCGTCGTCCATAACTGTCAGATTAAAATTGGCAAAAAAATTCTCCCCAATAAAAGTATGAGAACCATAATTGAACTGAATTGGCCCCTGAAAATAGTACACCTTCCCGATTTTTCCGATGAATTCCTGAATGATCGGACTTCTCTCAGGATCATATTCATCCATAGCGTTGTATTTCTGACAGGCAATATGGGCTTTATGTTTAATGTCCTTTAATTCCTGTTTTCTTGGGTCAAACATTTTTCCAGCAAAAATTTTTTCTTCTTCTGTCATGATGAACACCTTCCTTTCCCATTCTCTTTTTTTATTTTAGCACCGCTTTTTTCAAAATACCAGCCTCTGATCTTCCCCATTGCTTGACAATTCCACGTCATTGTGCTTGAATAAATACAATGAAAAGGAGTGTTGCATATGTATATCACAGAATTAGAAACCCCCGCTGTTTTACTTGATCTGGATATTGCTGAAAAAAATCTTCAGACATACCAGCAGGCATGTGACAAGTATGAAAAATCACTTTGGCCCATGGTCAAAACCCATAAAAGCAGCTATCTGTTAAAGAAGCAAATGGAATTGGGTGCAGAAGGCTTTTTGTGCGGCACCATTGACGAATGCGAAATGGCAGTGGCTGCCGGCGCAGGAAAAATCATGTATGCCTATCCCCCTGCCAATCCCAAAAACATCAGCCGCCTTGCAACCCTTGCACATCAGGCAGATGTAATCATCCGCATTGACCATCTAGACGTAGCTCATATGCTGGAAAGTGCTGCCGAAAAAGAAGGCATCACATTTTTCTATTCCATTATCGTAGATATGGATTTTCACCGTTTCGGCATCGCCCCTTCCAAAGTGGTTGCTTTTGCCCAGGAAATGCAGCAATTCTCTCATCTGAAGTTTTTCGGCATTTCCACACATCCCGGACAGGTTTATGGCTGCACAACTGAGGAAGAACGTCAGTCCGTTGCGAAACTGGAAACAGAAACCATGGGCAGTGTAGCTGCTGATTTGAAAGCTGCCGGATTTACAGACTTTTTTGTTACAAGCGGCTCTACTCCCACATTTGCGCTGACAGTGGATCATCCGGAAATCCAGATTTATCATCCCGGCAACTACATCTACCACGATGCCATTCAGATTGCTTTGGGCAGCGCAGCAGAAGCCGACTGTTCTCTGTCTGTTCTTGCCACCATCGTTTCCCATCCTTCTGAAGATGTGTTCCTCTGTGACGCAGGTGCAAAATGTCTGGGACTGGATCAGGGGGCCCACGGCAGTGCCGCCGTTACTGGATTCGGCATTGTAAAAAACCATCCAGAATTGACAGTTTATGGCCTTTCTGAAGAAGTTGGCAAAATCAAAGTCAATGGTACCACTTCTCTGAAAATCGGTGACAAAATCCAGATCATTCCCAACCATTCCTGTTCTTCCGCTAACCTTACCAGCTGGCTGGTAGGTGTCAGAAATGATATGGTAACCGAACAGATTCCTGTGGATGTACGCGGAAATACAAAACAGAAAAAATAACAGCAAAAAAGAGAATCTCTCTAAGACTGTTTCATCAGAAAACAAATATGGCTGGAATCCTTACCATACAAAGGGGTCCAGCCATATTATTTTCTTTAGAATATCAAAGTAAACGTGCTTTCCTTTTTGATTTCGAAACACATCCTTACAACCGCTGTTCCTTTCTCATTCTGTTTTCATAAGTGGAAATATGAGAAAAACCAAGTTCTCTCAGCATTTGATAGGTTTTTTCAATACCAAAAGCCAAGTCAGAAGCACGATGGGCATCAGAACCAACGGTCAATATGTTGCCGCCGCATTCACGATACCATTTCAGCACTTGCGGTGTGGGCAACGTTTCTCCTGTACCTTTATACAAGCCCGATGTGTTGACCTCTATGCCTTTTTCCCGCTCCATTAATATGGAAAACAATTCCTTATACTGCTTTTCAAAAGGTCTTAAATCCACCTGTTTTTCCAACTGATGATACAAATAACGCTGTGGCAATGTGATATGCCCCAATACGTCAAAATCGTAGTCTTTCGCCAGTGTAATCTCTGCATCCAAAAAACGACCATAAAGTTCTTCCAAATCCACAGAGGCATAATCCAGTCGATCCAATTCCAAATCTTTTTCCAGATTATGAATGGAGCCAATGATAAAATCAAAAGAATAATTTTCCATCAACCGACGATATTCTTTCGGATTCGCTTGTGGCTGCCCCAATTCAATGCCATTGCGAATCACCAACTGACCAGCATATTTTTGCTGCGCAGTCTGCATGGCTGTCTGCCGTTTCTCCAAATCTATTTCATCTTCAAACACACCATGGGTCAAAAAATCCGCATGGTCTGTAATGGCCAACTCCCGCAATCCCAATTGAATGGCTTTTTCACACATACGTTCCAATGATTCCTCACTGTCACAGGAAAATCCCGTATGGGTATGGTAATCAAATAAAAACACCTGAACACCTCCAAATTTCTTCTATGGGCATTATACCCTACCATTTGGATACTGGCAATAGACTTAGCTCTTTCTGTTTTTCCGGCAAATATAAAAACAGCGGCAGTTGCCTGCCGCTGTCTGAGTCATATGAACTTAATGGATATCTACCCAAGATTCATAGCTGTTCTGATCTGCTCTTGTATAGTCATGACCATTTGCCGCTTCCATCATGGGACCATATGCCCAATGACCAAAGCTCAGATCACTGAATGTACGCAGTTCTTTCAGATGTTCCATCATAAAGGACATATCTGCCGCACGGTTTTCCATACGATTGATAACACTTGTCACTTCCGCACGAGTGATGTAACGGTCGGGGCCAAATGTGCCGTCAGGATAACCGCTGATTCAGCCATTCTGTGTTGCGCCTGCAATAGCGCCATAATACCACATGTTCTGAGGTACATCAGGGAAACTGCAAGCTGTGCCTTTGCCAGCATTTGCAAAATTCATTGCCATGGTAACAAATTCTGCACGAGTAATGGGTGCATTGGGTTTGAATGTACCATCGGGATAGCCGCTGATAACGCCCTTGCCTGCCAAAGTCATAACAGCTTTTGCATACCACTGGTTTGCAGGAACGTCTGTAAACGCTTTTGCATCACCGTTTTTATCTGACAGCAGGTTATAGAACATAGTCGCTGCTTCTGCACGGGTGATTGTCTTGTCAGGGCCAACAGTGCCATCGGGATAGCCGCTGATGTATGCGCTGTGGCTTTCTGTTTCTGCATCTTTCCATACAGCATAGAGATCTACGCTGCTGCCAGGCATACGGAAAGTATCACCAACTTTGTAATCTACTTTGCCGTCTTCATCCAAACTCCAGCCTGCCAGTACTTTGCCAACAGGTGCAGTAAATACATTGCCTTTTACGGTAACGGTTTCACCGGGGATGAATTTGCCGTCTTTCACAGTATCGTCATCGTTGTGATAACGAACATAGTAGGTATTGGAAGTGTGGCTGCCACCGGAGGAGGAACCACCATCAGATTTTTCGCCTTCCCATACCAATGCAAAAGGACTAAATCCTGCGGAACCAATTTTAAATGCAATATGATTATCTAATTTTTCAAACTCTATGGGACTTACAGTACAACTTGCAATATCTTCAGCCACTTCGTTGCTGGACATATCACGATGAAGTCCCTCAAAATGAAGCAATTCAAAATCTGTTGTCTTATCTGTACCTTCAGGGTATGGCCAGTAAACAGTCACATCATTAGAGGCTTTCACCCATGTATTACCATTATGTCTGTCTACCAAGTCCAGATATTTCAGATCAAATGCACATTCATTATAAGAATTCTTCAATTCTGTTTTTGCACGATCTTTCAAAAGTTCTGTGCGATTGTTTTCGGATGCTGTATTTTCGATAATATTATCGAACAGCAGCGCAATTCCATCCTTGCTTGCAAATACATCACCTGCATTAATGGTAAATGTTGTGTTGCTATCTGCTTTCAATGCAGGTGCTCCAACTTGCAGAGTAGGATTTGCGGAAACATCAGCATATTTCACCTAATTTGTAGTACCGCGAACTTCCAGAGTTGCATCCTGTCCAATAATAGGATATTTATCATTGCCTACTTTTGCAACTACTGTACCAACGGCACCTTTATAGATTGCCATGTGCAGCTTCTGATTCAGCGCATCGCCTACTTTAAATTCATCGCTGACAACCTTTGTGCCGTCGTCTTTTGTAAATTCTACACGAACAGGTTCCTGATTAATGCCAGATTCTAATTTATAAACCCGTGTAGATTCACCATCATAAGGAACTGCTTGCCATGTTTTTCCTGATGTTTCTTCTACAAACCGGATTTCATTTATGTTAATTCCATCAGGCAATTCGAAAATAAAACCAGGTTCAGGCAAAGAACTACTTGATTCAACTTGACCGTTTTCATCATTTACAACGTGGTCGAAGCCCTGTTCACCGCCCATGTAAACAATCATATCTGCCAATTTCACTGTTACACAGGATTCTTTTGCTACCAATTGGGTCTGAACTGCATTGGCAGGTACAAATACAACCTCTGGAGAAACATCTTGTCTCTCAAATTCCCCATTGAAATCGCCACTTGCTGTTACAACTGCATTTTCACCTAATTCACTGGCATCTGCTGCAAACTTCAATGTTACATTTTTGCTTGCTGCGCTCTGCCAATTTTCTTTCATTGAACAAGTTACAGTCAATGTATCTCCAGTATATGTAGCATTAAACTTATCAAACATGTCACTGATGTATGTGATCTGTCTAGGATCAATATTTACATTTTTATCGAACCGCACATTCATTGTAATGTTTTCCAGATTTTCACCAGCTGCCAATCTGTTTGCCAGATTTTCACTCATTTCATAAGTTACGGTATAGTCAATTACAGCACCATCTTCCATTGTTACTGCATTGGGTGCAGTAATATTCATTGTGCCGTAATCTTTGGTAGGCTGTACCAATGCTACCGCATAGCCTGTTGCATTTGGTGCAGGGAAAGCAATATTCAGACCATTAGCTTTTTCTGTTACGTTATAGAAAACAACAGAAGCATCTGTAAGTGCATTGCCTGTTTCATCTGTTGCCACAACTGCCGCATAAACCGGCATGGAATCTACAATTCCCGAAGGTTTGCTCATAAGCAGTTCCACTGAACCACTTGCATCCTGACACCACAAAGAAGCTAATTCTGTACTACTCCATCCATTGATATCAGAAGCATCCAGCAGAGTCTGGATGACTTTAGAGCTTGCATTACCAAACTTGACATCGATATCAGCAGGGTTTTTCAGTACAACATTGTATTTTTCCAGATAGATGTCTGGGTTGCCAATTTTCATGCTGTCACTGATGGACATGTTGCGGTCGATGTGACTAAAACTTTGTTTATTATACTCAGTTTCATTATTAGTACCAACAGCAATATCATTGGAAGTACCATCTTTTGCCGTAAAAGTAAAATTATCTTCGTCTATCTCAATGGTTGCGTTCATGTAGTTATTTTGAATAGTACCCCCACGCAACTCAACTCTAGGAATTTCTGCATCAGTCCAACCTTTAGTAGAAGTAAATACAACGCCGCCGCCAATGCCTGACGTACTGTTATTTTCAATTATACCATTATTCATAACAAAGATGCCACCAGTACTTACACTAACACCGCTACCGCCATTATTAGAAATGCTACCGCCTTCCATTGTCAAAGTGCCGCGGGCAACATTGATGCCTCCATCAAGATTATACTCAACTTTAGCATTTTTGTGCATTGTGATAGAATGGCCTCCATAGTTAGCGTACATTTTAATACCTTGGGTATTGTGATGTACATTCCCATCCATATCAATATGAATTCCAGTACCTTGAATATATAATACACCGTTTGCTGTTGTATTATGATGAATATTGGCATTAGAACCAATTTCAAGTTCTAAATCATTGCTATTTGGCAAACGAATCGCTGCCCAACCATGTACGTTTGTAATCTCCCCATCAACACTTAAGTCAAAATTATCACGATATGTTTCATCGTTTTTGGCTGCTTCAGCGTTACCAAAAGCAATAATACCTGCACCATCAATATCAGAAATAACAGCACCATTCCACATTTTAAAATCAACATTATGATCCATTATGGTAACAGCTCCGTGATAGTTAACCACTGCAGTTCTAATACTATTAATCGCAGCATGTTCGCCCAGGACTAAACTTCTTATTTTTTTCATCCGGGTTCGCTGAATCGTATGGATTTCTCATATAAACTGCTCGACCTTCTGTGCTGTTCCACACATCCTTATCGCCAGCAATATTTGAGATAATACCGTCAACAGTAACATCACTACCTTCCGCATAGATGGCACGACCATACAAATGTTCGATACAAGATTTTTGTTCCATTGTTATATGGGTTCCTTGTACCCAAACTGCACCTGCAGGACCAAAACTGCCAATTTTGCCTTTTTCTCTGTCGGTAACAACTTCATCGTAGATTATGGAATCTCCTTTCATAGTCAATGTTGCACCACCTGTGACACGAACAGCAGACATACCTCCAAAGTCTTTCAAAACAGCACCTTTGCCAAGAACAATCTCCGCATTAGGCTGTTCTACATTTGTACCATAAGCCGCTACAATGGCATCCTGAACGATGTTTGTATTCGGAACCTCTATTTCTTTATTTATCCCTTGTTCTTTATAGCTCAGCGTAGTCTTTCCAGACCAATCTGTCGATGGCTGTGCAAAATATTCACCACATTTTTTTCCTGCATCATCTAAAATGATATTTTCTAAAGTTAAAGACGCACTACTCGTTCCAGCTGGTACTGTAACTTCAATCATGGCAGGATTATACCACCCTCTGCCATCATTTTTAGTACCCATACTTTCACCACGTGTTAAAGTAACCCGATTGCTTTCTTCAGACTGAATCTTAATACTTTTGCCTTCTACAGTAATAGGCTCTTCAATTGTCATATCCTCCAACACAACAATTGTAGTTCTATCTGCTGCTTCTTTTACTGCTTTTGCTAAAGAAGTATACGGATTTTCCTTACTGCCAATATTCCCAGAAGTGCCCGCAGTATTGGCAACATAAATCGTTCCCGCTGCAAGTGGTGCCTTTACTAGCATTTCTTCTACTTCACATTCACCCTCATGATCGGAAGGCAGAATACAGCCATCTACATGTACTCTTGCCGGCTGTTGTTCTGTATTTTCTGCAGATTCTGTCATGCAGTCACCTTCATGATCGGGAGCCAGTTTACAACCTTCTTCATGTACTCTTTCTGTCGGTTCTTCTGTATTTTCCACTGGTTCTGTCACACAATCTCCTTCATGGTCAGAAGGCAGTGTGCAGCCATTTTCATGTACTCTTGCCGATACTTCTTCTGTAATCGCATTTTCTGACGTTTCATTTCCTTCTGTTTCTGCTGCATATACCCCTTGAGGGATCACCATAGCAGCTGCAACCAAAAAGGCAAATGCCCGCCGTTTCCATAGTCCTTTTTTCATACTTCTCCTCCTATTCTTTTCTTGAATCTCTTCTAAAAAAACCTTTTCTCATAAACCACGCCCTTCCCAAGCTACCGTTACATCATCAGCTTCCAGCAGCTTCTCATAATACTGAAAAAGTAAAACGGAAATGTTTTCTTGCAATTCCTGCTGCGTTTGTTCATACAACTCACGCAAACAGCTTGGTGTTGCTTTTTCCGGATTTACGCCTGCTAACTGACACAACTGTTTCATGGCGGAGTTTACAACAACGCGGTGCAGATCTCCCCCTCTTTGCGCAAGAAAAAAGGGACCCTTACGAATCCCATTACGCGCACAATATGCCAACAGCTCTTTTTGCAGACCTGATGGTACCACAATCTTCCTGACATTTTCCCCTGTTATAATTTCCCCTCTGCCCTTTTTGATAAAACCAACGGTGACCTGAGGAAATTCTCGCAAAGAAACGCCTAGAACACAAATGGTCTTCATAATAAAATAAATCTGTTCTTTATGCATCTGTCTTGCAGCCTGAAGCAATCGAATATATTCACTCCGATTTAAAACCGCTTTTTCGCCTTCTTCCAAGCGGATACAGGATACTTGCCAGTTCCGCTCTCCTGCAAAATCCAAAAACTGGTTGACCACCGTCAGCCTTCGGTTAATGGTTCTTACCGCCAAAATACCTTCTGACTGCATATATATCTTCCATTGCTGCAATGTTTCCTTTTGCAATGCAGTATCTGGCAGCATCCATTTTCGCAAAGCCAGTAAGATGCGTCGATATTCTGTAATGGTTTCCGGTTTATTCCCAGCTTCTGTTTTCTTTTGTAAAAATGTATTGATGCTTTCGGCTGTTAATCTAATCTCTTTCATTCATTCTCACTTGTTAAAAACAAAATTTCCCTTCTGTAATTTATTGTTTTTTCGCTTTACGTGAAAATTGTCAAAATTTCTTAACATATCGCGAAAAATCGGAACTGATTATTTCTAAAAATAAAAAAAGGCATAAAAACAAAAACCGATATAAATTTTTTTCTGAAAATTATGCAATCTGTCTTATTTTATGTCTAATACTTGCCAATATATGTAAAAAGTGTTATATTTTAAGTATGTAACTGCACATCAAACTGTATCATTTGGTATTTTTTATAACAGAAGGGAAATTCTGTTATATAACTAGCCTCATCTTTTCTAATTTTTCTTGGTGTTCCCGTCCACTTTCCATAATATAAATTCTTGTGGTTTCGATATTGCTGTGTCCCAGCAGATCCGCCAATTTTGCAATATCCTTTTCCAAACTGTAAAAAGTACGTGCAAATAAATGGCGCAAATTATGCGGAAATACCTTCTGTGGATTCACTTGCGCATCCCTACACAATTTTTTCATGTCTGACCATATATTACAACGATTCAACGGACATCCCGTTCTCGTACAAAATATCACGCCTGTCGAAATTCCTTTTTCTTTCGCATAATTCTTTAGTTTTCGCAGTAAGTCCATAGGCAGAAAAATCACCCGCCGCTTTCCTTTGCAATTTACTTCCGCTCTCCCCTTTTTCAAAGATTCCACCGTGATATACTGCAATTCGGATACGCGAATCCCCGCAGCACAAATGGTCTGAATCACCAAGGACAAGCGCATATTCCCCTTCCTTTCCGCTGCCTGTACCAGACGGATATATTCCCCTTTTGTTAATTCCTTTTCCTCTTTCGCAAATATCTCCTTCTGTATCCGCAGCAGCTTCATGCGCAGATCATATCGACCAAAAAAAGAAAAAAAGCCATTTGCAGCGACCAATCTGCCATTGACGCCAGCTGGACGATATTTTTGTTCCAATTGTGCTTTCCATGATATCAGTTCTTCCTTACTTTCATTTTTTCCTGATAAAAAAGACAGCAGTTCATATAGTTCCCGTTTATATTTTTCCAGTGTACCGGCACTTTTCTCCTGTTCTCTCAGGTATTGCAAATAGGTTTCAATATTTTTTCTGTTCAGACAATATTCGTTCATATCAATACCTCCTTCATATTCAGTCTGCAATATATTCCATAAAAAAATACACCTTTCTAAAATTTTAAATCCAATCAACGATTCTTCCGCTTTATTCCACAGAGATATTCCACATAATTGTACAAAAAGGAGGACATAACTCCGTTTTTGTGTTATGATATCAAGAAAGACATCTGCCTTATTTTAACCTATATAGGAGGGAAACTTATGGAAAAAACATTTTGGAATCGTGTCAACAACAAAGAACTTCTGGAACAGGTAGGCGACGGCAAAGAAGTCATCTGGATCAATGAAAACCAGGAAAAAACCGCTGACGCATTGGCAAAAATCAACATCACAATGGCAGATATTGACGATGCAGAAGCAAGATTGGCTCGTTTTGCGCCGTTTATCAAAAAAGTCTTTCCTGAAACGGAACCTCAGAACGGCTTGATCGAATCTCCCCTCACCGAAATCCCTCATATGCAGAAACAGTTGGAAGAAGAATACAGCACCTCCATTCCCGGACGTTTATTCTTAAAACAGGACAGCCATCTGGCAATCTCTGGCTCCGTCAAAGCAAGAGGCGGCATTTACGAAGTATTGAAACATGCGGAAGACCTGGCACTGGAACACGGCAAAATCAAACTGACTGATGATTATTCCGTATTCGCCTCTCCCGAATTCAAGGAATTTTTCAGCCAGTTCAAGATTCAGGTTGGCTCCACCGGCAATCTGGGCATGAGCATCGGTATCATGAGTGCGGCTCTGGGCTTCCATGTTATTGTTCATATGTCTGCTGATGCGAAACAGTGGAAAAAAGATCTCCTTCGCCAGCGCGGTGCAGAAGTCATCGAATATAATGACGATTACAGCAAAGCTGTTGAAGTAGGCAGAAAAAATTCTGACGCTGATCCTTCCAGCTATTTTGTAGACGATGAAAACTCTGTAACACTGTTCCTTGGCTATGCCGTTGCTGCAAAACGCATCCAAAAACAGTTCGTGGAAAAAGGCATCACTGTGGATGCAGACCATCCCCTGTTTGTTTATATTCCCTGTGGTGTAGGCGGTGCTCCCGGCGGTGTTACTTTCGGCTTCAAACAGCTCTTTGGCGACAATGTTCACGTTTTCTTCATCGAACCCACACAGGCACCTTGTATGCTGGTTGGTATGGCTTCCGGTCTGCAAAACGAAGTTTCCGTACAGGACTTTGGCTTGAGCGGACAGACTCACGCCGATGGTCTGGCAGTTGGCCGTGCTTCCGGTTTTGTTGGCGGCGTCATGAAAAATCTGCTGTCCGGTATTCTTTCTCTGGAAGACTATCACATTTACGATCTCATGCGTGACATCGTCAATACAGAGGACATCTTCCTGGAACCTTCTGCATGCGCATCCTTCTGGGGCCCTATTCAGCTGAAATCCCCTGAAATGCAGGCATATATCGAAAAAATGGGTCTGAAAGACAAAATGGCAAATGCCGTACATATTCCCTGGGCAACAGGCGGCAGTCTGGTTCCTGCGGAAATCCGTGAAGAATACATGCACACACATCTGAAATAAAATCTGATAACCATATGTAAAACAAAAAGCCAGAAATCTATGGAAACATCCATAAATCTCTGGCTTTTTTATTTCTCATTATTTTTTATTTCTGAAACAGACCTGTGAAGTCAAATGTCGCAAAATAATCCGCAGGTGTTTCTGCACGACGCAGCAGTTTCACATCGCCGTTTTCGCAAAGGAGCAATTCCGCAGAGCGGAGTTTGCCGTTATAGTTATATCCCATAGAATGTCCATGAGCACCTGTATCGTGGATGTAAATCAAATCCCCCATATCGATCTTCGGCAGCATACGGTCGATGGCAAACTTATCGTTGTTTTCGCAAAGACCGCCTGTGATGTCATATTTATGATCGCAAGGTGCATCTTCTTTGCCCAGTACAGTGATATGATGATAAGCGCCATACATAGCGGGACGCATCAGGTTCGCTGCGCAAGCATCCAGACCGATGTATTCTTTGTAGATATGTTTTTCATGGATGGCTTCCGCAACCAGCGCACCATAAGGCGCCAGCATATATCTGCCCATTTCTGTGAAAATAGCCACATCATCCATGCCCGCAGGAGAGAGCACTTCTTCATATACTTTACGTACGCCTTCCCCGATTGCCATGATATCACAGCCTTCTTCATCGGGATGATAAGGAATGCCCACACCACCGGAAAGGTTGATGAACGCAATATGGATATCCAGTTCATTTTTCAGTTCCACTGCCAGTTCAAACAAAATCTTGGACAGCATCGGATAATACACATTGGAGCTTGTGCTGCTGGCAAGGAAAGAGTGGATACCGAAATGTTTCGCGCCCTTTTCTTTCAGCATGCGGAAAGCTTCTTTCATCTGTTCCTTTGTCATGCCATATTTCGCATCGCCAGGGTTGTCCATGATTTCATTGCTTACCTGGAATACACCGCCGGGATTGTAACGACAGCATACAGTTTTAGGGATGGGTGCAATTTTTTCGAAGAAAGGAATATGGGTAATATCATCGAAGTTGATGATGGCACCCAGTTTTGCTGCCAGAGCAAAATCTTCCGCAGGTGTCACATTGGAAGAAAACATGATCTGGTGTCCTGTGATGCCTACTGCTTCCGCAATCTGCAATTCTGTATAAGAAGAGCAGTCCGCGCCGCAGCCTTCTTCCTTCAGGATCTGCAAAATTCCGGGAGTAGGTGTTGCCTTTACGGCAAAATATTCTCGAAATCCTTTATTCCAGGAAAAGGCACGGTTTACCGCACGCGCATTTTCCCGAATGCCTTTTTCATCATAAATATGAAAAGGTGTTGGATATGTTTTCTTGATTTCCTGTATCTGTTCCAGTGAAACAAAAGGTTTTTTCATTTGTCTATCTCCATTTCTGCAAAATTTGATACAATTATATCAAATAATATCCGGAATTTCAACGACGATTGCCTTTTTTCTCCTCCTTTTATCCACAGATAAAAAAGCATTTCTTTTGTCTGATACCCTTTCCTTTTAATCAAACTCTGTGTATAATATAAGACTAAGAGAACGTGCATTTTTATTTAGTGAGGTATCTTATGAAACGCCGATCCAAAAGCTTTGAATTTCATTTTACAATGATATTATATGATCTGTTCAAAACCATTCTGGTTTTTCTGATCGCCACTACATTCGCGTTATGTCTCCAGGAAGCGGACGTCATGAATGACAACATCTTTGGGGTTTATATGCTGGCGGTTGCCATCACCTCCTCCATCACCAGCGGTTATTTTTGGGGGATTGTGGCATCTTTCTGCGGTGTCGTTGGGGTTAACTTCTTCTTCACCTTCCCCTATTTTGCACTGAACTTCACCTTGGCTGGCTACCCTGTCACATTCGGCATCCTGCTTTTGATGTCCATACTGACCAGCGCATTGACAGCCAAAGTCAAACAGGCTGCCATCCTGTCCTCTATTCGAGAAAAACGTGCAGAAAGCCTGAACTCCATGAGCAAAGCATTGCTCAGCGCAAACAACATCGATGAAATCATGCAGATCACCATTGACAGTGTATACGCTGCCAACCAGTGCAGTGCGGTGCTGTACATTGGTTCTCCTGTTTCACCCGAAAAAAAGGTCACAAAATATGTGAACGAAAAAGACGAATTGATTCTGGAAAGTATTTTGGAACAACAGGTAGCGGAACAGGCATTCCAGAAAGGCGAAATGACTGGTCTGGGCACAGAAAAAACATCCCAAAACTGTCTTGGCACCTACATTCCCTTTTCCAATAAAGATAGAATCTATGGTGTTTTGGGGCTTTTGTTCTCCAAAAACGGTTATATTGAAAATGATGCTTTACAGTTCGCCAACTTCATGACATCTCAGACCATTTTGGCCATTGACCGTCAGGAAATCGTTGACGAATCTCAGAAAATCTTATTGGAAAAAGAAAAAGAAAACATGCGGAGCAATCTGCTGCGTGCCATCTCCCACGACCTGCGGACACCATTGACCTGTATCCTCGGTTCCACAGCCACTTTGATGGAAAACCGCTCCATGCTTCAGGAGGATGTCTGTGACCGTCTGCTCAGTGACATTCATCATGATGCGGAATGGCTCATTCAGATGGTAGAAAACCTGCTGTCTGTCACAAAGATCAGCGGCGAAGGCACAAAGCTGAAAAAACAGGAAGAAGTGGTAGAAGAAATCGTAGCGGAATCTGTCGCAAAAATCCAAAAACGTTTTCCTTCTTCACAAATCCGTGTTCGTGTACCGGACGAGCTGCTCTTGGTTCCCATGGATGCTATGCTCATCGAACAGGTACTCATCAATTTGATGGAAAACGCTATTCGCCATTCCGGCACAGCAAAACCTATTTATCTGACAGTAAAACATTTATGGCATCACGTTTATTTCTCTGTACTGGATCAGGGGATCGGTATTGAGGAAGAACGCCTGCCGCATATTTTTGACGGCACCACCAGCAGCAAATCTTCGGATTCTTCCCGTGGCCTGGGCATCGGGCTGCCCATCTGTAAGACCATCATTTCTGCCCATGGCGGTGAAATCTACGCAAAGAACAACGAGAACGGCGGTGCGAATTTTACCTTTGTACTGCCCATGAAAGGAGAAGTTGAGCATGTCCAACAAACTGAAGATACTGGTTGTAGAAGATGAAGAAGCCATCAGCAACTTCATAGCTACAACTTTAAAAGCAAACGACTATAATGTTATCATGGCACGCACCGGAAAAGAAGCATTGTCCATGATCCCGTCCCACTGTCCCGATGTGATCCTTTTGGATCTTGGCTTACCGGATATTGACGGCATCGATATTTTGCAGCAGATTCGGGAATGGTCTAATATTCCTGTTATCGTTGTTTCCGCCAGAACAGAAGAAGCTGATAAGGTAAAAGCACTGGATATGGGTGCTGATGACTATATTGCCAAACCTTTCGGTACATCTGAGCTTCTCGCCAGAATCCGTACTGCCCTGCGCCATGTGGCAAAAGGCGGCACTGGAAATACCGTTGGGGATGTCTTTACCCTGCGGGGTCTGACCATCAATTTCGATAAACGCCAGATCATCGTTGACGGAAAGGATGTTCACTTGACCCAGATCGAGTTCAAAATTGTTTCCCTGCTGGCAAAAAGCGCCGGTCGTGTGTTAACATACGATTATATCATCACAGAACTGTGGGGGCCTTATGCCATCAAAGACAACCAGATTCTTCGGGTAAATATGGCAAACATCCGCCGGAAACTGGAAAAAAATCCTGCCCAGCCCCAGTACATCTTTACAGAAGTTGGCGTTGGTTACCGCATGGCTGAAGAATAATCAAAAAAAAACAAAATCCCAAAGAAAAAATCTCTTTGGGATTTTTTATGCAGAAAAAAGCCCACTGCCAAAAATCCATTGGCAAGCGGGCCTTTTTTCATATATTTGGAAAACCATTTTTTGCTTATGCTTTCTGATCTACGCTGTACATATGCGCGATCAGGTCAACAACCTTGTTGCTGTAACCCCATTCATTATCATACCAAGCAATGAGTTTTACAAAGTTATTATCCAGCATGATACCTGCTTTTTCATCAAAGATACATGTATGAGAATCACCCAGCATATCGGAAGAAACCACATCATCTGCAATGTAGCTTACGATGCCTTTCATGTATGTTTCAGATGCTTCTTTCACCTTTTTGCAGATTTCTTCATATGTTGTATTTGTTTTCAGTCTGGCTGTCAAGTCGACTACGGAAACGTCATTGGTAGGAACACGGAAAGACATACCTGTCATTTTGCCTTTCAGTTCGGGGATAACACGGCCAACGGCTTTTGCTGCCCCTGTTGTGGAAGGAATGATATTGTTGAATACAGAACGGCCTGTTCCAGTCACGTCCTGCTCTGGCGTCAACCGCTTTCTGTTTTGCTGTTGCGGAGTGGATGGTGGACATCAAAGCCTGTTCAATGCCGAAGCTCTGGTGGATGATTTTTGCCAGAGGTGCCAAGCAGTTTGTGGTACAGGATGCGTTGGAAACGATATCCATGTCTGGTGTATATGTATCTTCATTTACGCCCATAACGAATGTAGGCATGATATCATCTTTGGAAGGAGCTGTCAGAACCACTTTCTTCGCGCCGCCTACTTTATGCAGAGCTGCTTTTTCCATTGTGTTGAAAGCGCCAGTGGATTCCACAATATATTCAGCACCGCAATCTGCCCAGCGAATCAGGGAAGCATCACTTTCACTGAATACATGGATATGCTGACCATTTACGATCAGTTCGTTTTCGCCAATTTCAATATCGCCATCAAAACGACCGAAAATACTGTCGTATCTCAGCTGATATGCCATATAATCCAGTTCTGCATTACGCAGGTTGATCCCGCAAAGTTCAAATTCATCTCTTCTTTGCATCAATACACGAAATACCACTCTACCAATTCGACCGAAACCGTTAATGCCAACTTTGATTGCCATGCTATTCTCTCCTTTTTGTTTCGTAAAATTTCGATTGACACCCTTATTGTAGCACACAAGATTAAAATGTCATCGGTTTTCAGGAAAGTTTTTCTTTTTCGGAAGTATACACAGATTTGGGACATTTTATGTCCCATCTATTTATTAATATTGGACATTTTTCGTCCTACATAATTTTGTTTAATTTGTATAAAGCAAATTGTATTGTTTTATATACATCAAACAAATATATCTCTGTTTTTCTGTTTCCTGCCCGTTGATAAAAACGAAATCCAGCTCTTCGGAAAGCTCATCGATTTACACCCCGCTTTTTTGCAACAAAAAACCGCATCTCTTCAGATGCGGTTTTTCCATATTTCTTATTGATTGATCACCAGTTCTTGTCCCACATAAATGCGGTTTGGATTGGAAATCTGTTTTTTATTTGTTTCATAAATCTGTTTCCATTTGGAACCGTTGCCCAATTCTTTCTGCGCAATTTTCCACAGGCTGTCCCCTGCAACAACCGTATAAAGTTTTGTGGGAGACACTTCTGCTTCTGTTTTAGGTGCTTCTACTTCAGGTTCCACAGGCTTTTCAGGTTCTGTTGTTTCTTCCGGTACAGTTGTTTCGGGATTTTCAACAGGTTTGGAAACAATCTTGATTCTGCCCTGAGGTTCTGCGTATGTTTCATCAATGACGCCGCCCAGAGAATCCACATAGGAAATCAGCGCTTCCGCGTCTACAATGCCAGTATCCTGCATATAAGAGCCCTGTGTCAATACATAATAAGTATCGCCGCCTTCTGCCTGGAAGCTATTCACTGCTACGGTGTAATTTGCTTTGGGATCAAAAGGCTTGCCGCCAATGCTTGTGATTGTTACACGGCTGCCGGGATTTGCAGGTGCATAGTATGTAGAATCGGGATACTGAGCTCCATTTTCATAAGGTACTGCTGTATTAACAGTATATTCTGCCCCTGCGATCTGGGGGAAACCACCAATGGCTGTGGGTGTGCAGAATGTGGATGCTTCCAACACTTCCAGCAGCTGTTCACCAGTGATTGTCACCAGCGCAACGGTATTGCCGTAAGGGAAAACGGTATACAGGTCATTCATGGTGATTTCACCTGCTGGCACACTTGCGCGGATGCCGCCGCCGTTGGACAGCGCAACGTCTACGCTGATGTCAAGTCCCTGTTCTTTCACATATTCTCTGCCTGCATACAGATAAGCATCTGCGGTAAAGTCGCCCAGATTTGTTTCTTCTGTACGCACGCCGGGATCTTTCTGACCATTCAGATCTACTTTTGTGGTCGCAAATACCTGGCTGTAATACCCATCTACTTCAGCCTGGTCTGCTGCTACCATTTTCGCAAGTTTTTCATCATAGGTACCATAGTTTGCTGCATAATCAGCTGCACTGATGAGTTTTGCTGTTTCTTCACCAGTTGCTTTATCCAACACAACAGTACCTACATTGGCAAGGTAAGAGCCTGTGCTGACGATCATGGTGTCGCCTACCATCTGACCACCATCAATGACTGTATGACTGTGACCGTCTACAATCAGGTCAATGCCATCCACAGCTTCTGCCAGATCAGTAGAACGTCTGCCTGTACTTTCTTCGTCCACACCCAGATGGGTCAGAGCAATGATATAATCACAGCCTTCTGCTTCCAAGGCGTCAACCTGTGCCTGCGCACAGTCAAACATTTCCTGTCCGTCCAGGAATGTCAGGTCTTTTACACTGCTGGGGCTGGATTTTGTCCGTGTTTCCGCTGTATCCAGACCAAAAATACCAACCTTCATACCATTTGTTTCCACAATGGTGTTCGCTTCAAAATAAGGGGTATTTGTTCCTTTTTTCAGCACGTTGGCATCAATGATGGGAATATCCGCCGCCTTCAGAACTGCTGCTGTATCCTTCAGGGCTTCAAAACCAAAGTCAAATTCGTGGTTCCCCAAAGATACTGCGTCATAATCTGCCGCTGCCAGATATTCCGCAGCCTTCAAACCATTGCTGTGGTTTACCAAGGTGGTACCCTGAGAAAAATCCCCTGCATCCAACAGAACCACATCTGCCCCCTGTGCTTCATAGTAATCCTTCAAAGCAGCAACGCCCGCAATTCCAACAGATTCTTCAGCGGTTGCATAATACCCGTGAATATCGTTGGTATGGATCACAACCAATTTTCCGTCCATATCTGCTGCAAGGATGGGTACCGTTGTCCCCATTACCATTGCCGCAGAAAGCACTGCTGACCATAATTTGCCATGTTTCATAATACTCCTCCTTTTTCTTTGGACTCTCCATATTGTAGCATAATATATGAATTTTGATAAGACTTTTCCATAAAACTACACAACTTTACATACTTTTCACAAGATTTTAATCTAAATTTTGTAATTTTCGCCAATTTTCTTTCTTGTCTATTGTTATAAATTTCTTTTGTAATTTCAAGAAATATCAAATCCCTACAAAAAAAGTCAGAAATCCATATCTGCATATGAATTTCTGACTTTTATCTTTTACTTATTCACGGGAATTTCCAATTTCACAATGCCTTCGCTATGAGGTTTCAAGGTTGTTTCATCCGCAAAAACCACCATGGTTTTTTCGTCTTTCAGATAATAACCCAGATTGGTGTTGGTATCCAGAAGGCTCTGTGCTGCGCCTTCCAAGTATTTTTCACTGTTGGAAGCCATATCTCTGCGGAATACCTGCACCATATAATCACGTTCTGTCAGACCAGACTGAAGATTGATATAATTTCCCAGTGTTTTGGTTTCCCCTGTCTGCAAATCATAAATCTTGCCAACGCCTTTTGTGGTGCCGTTTGCGCCGCCGCGATATTCCCAAACAGTTGTCAGATAGGACAGCACACCTTTTCCATAGAACGCATCCTCATAAGAGATCACCAGCTGGAAGGGATGGAAGTTTTCTCCAAGCTCTGCCGCTTCCTGTGTTGCCTCGTCTTTGACTTCTGCCAAATAAGTATCCGCTGCTTTCATGGTCAAGCCTGCAATGTTTTTATTGACAGCATCTCTGGCTGCTTCCGGCACTTCCGCTGTCAAAACGGGATAAATCGCTTTCACTTCTGCCAGCAAATTCCCATTTTCATCCTTCAGCACTTTTTCGTAAGTATCTTCTGCCAGGTACTGGACTTCCGGCGCTTTTGTCACAAGAACCATTCTGTTTTCCGCATCCCAGCCAACTTCCGCACCAAAATATTCCGCAACAGCACGCAAAGGAATCATGGCAGAACCGTTGATGTTCTGTGCAGGTGCAGACATCTGGACACTGGTATCTCCTGTCTGGAACACATCACTGTCCATGGTCAGGGTACCTGTCTTTTCTCCTTCTGTCAATGTAATGGTGTGTGTCTGCGCATCCCAGGCAACCGTAACCCCCAATGTTTCCAGAACGCCTCTGACAGGCACCAATGTCACATTATCAACGATAACCGGCTGCTGTCCGGAAAATACCACAGGCTCTTCATTGACCATCACGCCAAGATTGGTTGCTACGGTTTCTTCCGCAGGCTGCACAGGCTCTGCTGCTGTTTCTTCTGCCCCATAAACAGGAACTGCTGCTGCCGCCACTGCTGCCGCACATGTCATAGCCAGAATTCTTTTTTTCATCTTTCATTCCCCCTGTAATTCAAAGAATCTTATGCTTCTTTATCTGTATTTTCTTTCTGTGCGGAAGTGCATCCGGCACTATGGGCGCAATTATGGCAAGAGCCGCTGCAATGCTGATGTTTCATGGCATTGAGATTGCGCTGGAGTTTCCGCATATTAAACCATACGATACCAACTACCAAAAGTCCCGGAATGACCTTTGTAATCAGATCCATTTTATCCACAATTTTCCCTCCTTAAATATAACGATCCATATAGCGATGAAGCAGTGTTTCCCACTGTTTTTCATCTACTGTATTTTTTGCCAGATCCTCAATATATGCAAGATCGCTTTCTTTCAAGCGATACAGCTGTTTCCAGTCCAGCGGGAAGCCCATTCTTCTTGCCAGCTGATACTTTCTCTGTTCCAATTCCGGCAGTGCCAGATATTGGTCGATATAAGAAAGCATCCAGGGGATATCCTTGTCCATATCGCCGCTGACTTCCTGCAAAAGATTGATGATGTGGTCACTGGTGATACGACCTCTTGCCTTTGTAGGGTCGATGTTGGCAATGAGTTTTCTGATTTCCAGCAGTTTTTCCATATCTGTTTCTTCTGTGTAATTGCCTGCTGCCCGCACTTCTTCCATCAAAGAACCAGTGCGCAGCACAAAGGTACGCAGACGCACAAAATCAGGATCTACGGCATTGATAACCTTTGCTGTTTCCAGGGCATTGTCGTCAGAAAGCTCTCTGCCGCCTACCCCAGGCATAAAGTAAATGGAAAGTTCAATGCCTGCATCCCGTACTTTCCGACCGCCAATGATCTGTTCTTCCTGTGTTGTGCCTTTGCAGATGAGCTGCAATACTTTGTCAGAACCGGATTCGTACCCGGAATGGATGCGATCCAGACCAGCCTGACGCAAAGCTCGATAATCTTCTTCAGAAATTTTTGCCAATGTGTTGGCTCTGCCATAAGAAGTGATTCGTTTGATCTCCGGCAGACGTTCCCGCACATAGCTGACGATCTCCAATAACCATTCTGTACGCAGCACCATGGTATTGGCGTCCTGCAAGAAAATTGCCTGACTATCCCCTTCTGTGAGCCATGTGAATACCATCTGATAACACATTCTGGCTTCATCGGAAGGCAGTTCTGCGTATTCTTTCTGTACTGCTGGCATATTCCAGTTTTCCCCATCTTTGTGGGCAAGGATCATATCACGGTAATTCGCCATGGTATCAATATCCTTTTTCACTTCCGCCACAGGACGGGTGTGGAAATCATTCTTTTTATACAGCATACAAAATTTACATTTATTCCAAGGACAGTTTTCCGTTACCCGCAGTAGCAGGCTGTTGGCCTCACTGGGTGGACGGATGGGCCCAATCTGAAACACATGTTGTTCCATGTTACATTCTCCTTTCGGTACTTCTTACTGTATTCTAACGAATTTCTTCTGAAAATGCAATGAACTTAGCAGAAAAACAAAAAAAGGCAAACTGTATCGAAAGGAGCTTCTCCTAAAAAACATCTCTCGTGCCATGCAGATAAAAAAAGATAGCCGAACCCTTTTTATTCTAAGGATTCCGGCTATCTTCGTTTTCTTATGAAAAAGTCCCTTACAGTTTACCTTTTTCTTTCATCAGAATATCTTCATGATGTCTGTATACATAACAAAGACCATAAAGCCCATGAGGAACACAAAACCACCAAAAAGAATTCTGCTTTCTGTTTCTGGATTCATGGGTTTTCTGCGCAAAATCTCAATGAGCAGAAGCAAGATACGTCCGCCATCCAGACCTGGAATGGGGAACAAGTTCAATACGCCCAGGTTTGCGCTGAGTACAGCGGCAATATAAACCACATTTTTCACCGCAGCCATAAAACTGTAACTAAGTCCTGCTTCATAGCTGTCCCCTACTACTTTTACAATGGAAATAGGGCCGCCATATTCATCCGGAGATGCCTGCATGGTAAATACCCTTGCCAAGCCTTCCGCCGTCAGCTTCACATAGTTCAGCATGGCATAATAGCTGTAATGTACCGTTTCCAGAACGCTCGCTGTATCGTAACCTTCTACTTTTTCCGCAAAAATACCATTTTTGATGGTGGGTGTGAATCCAACCAGATAAGACTGGGTTTCTTCAGAATACTGAGGCGTCAATTCATATTCATAAATCATGCCATCCCGTTTAATTTCCAAATCAATAGGTTCGCCACCGTTTTGCAGCATGATGGCCTGCATTTCATCGTAAATGTGGATGCGATCACCATTGATACGATAAATCTCATCGCCTTCCTGCAAGCCGATTTCCTGCGCAGGAGACCCATCCAGCACCGCTGCCACCTTAGGCTGAATGATATAGCCGGAAGCAGACAGACCAAAAATCAGTATGATCGCCAGCAGAAAGTTCATGATTGGGCCGGCAGCCATGATTGCCATACGCGCCCATACGGACTTCGCCAGGAAAGAGCGTTCTGTGATTTCGCCCTCCTCTGTTTCCCCATGGAGGCGGCAAAAACCGCCCAGCGGGAACAGACGCAGGCTGTATTCCGTTTCCCCGATTTGTTTGGAGCAGATTTTTTTGCCCATACCAACGGCAAATTCTTCTACCCACACGCCGCATTTCTTTGCCACGATAAAATGTCCAAATTCATGGACGATGACAAGAACCCCGATAACAATCAAAGAAATAATGATAGAGGAAAGTATTCCAATCACCTCCAAAAATTTTTACATCAAAGTTCTGCCTCTGTCGCATAAGCTCTTGCCCATGCGTCTGCTTCCAGCAGATCCTCCAATGTGTAGTTTTCTTTTACAGTATATGCCTCCATTGTTTTTTCTATCAATGCAGGAATATCCAAAAATCCAATTTTGCCAGACAGGAATTTTGCCACAGCAATTTCATTGGCGCCGTTCAGCACCGTAGGCATGGTACCGCCGATTTTCAGCGCTTTATATGCCAGTGCCAGACAACGGAATGTATCCATATCCGGATGGTCGAATGTCAGCTGGGCACGTTTGGCAAAATCGATTTTCGGGAAAGGATTTGCCACACGTTTGGGATATGTCAAAGCGTACTGAATGGGTACGCGCATATCAGGTTCCCCAAGCTGCGCCATAATGGCACCATCTTCATATTCCACTGCGGAATGGATGATGCTCTGGGGATGCACCAGCACTTCGATCTGATCTGTATCCACACCAAAGAGCCATTTTGCTTCCATGACTTCCAGACCTTTATTCATCAATGTGGCAGAGTCGATGGTGATCTTTTTGCCCATGCTCCAGTTAGGATGACAAAGGGCATCTGCCGCTGTTACACTTTTCAGTTCGTCCAGTGTTTTTCCACGGAAAGGCCCGCCGGAAGCTGTCAGCAGGATACGACGGATCTTATTGTCTTTATTGCCCTGCAAAGACTGGAAAATAGCAGAGTGTTCACTGTCTACGGGATAAATGGAAATGCCTTTTTTCTTTGCCAGATCCATTACCAGCTGACCTGCGGAAACCAGTGTTTCCTTATTTGCCAATGCGATGTTTTTTCCTGCGGAAATGGCTTCGAAAGTAGGACGCAGACCCACATTGCCCACAATAGATGTGACAACGGTATCCGCTTCCACAAGCGTTGCCGCTTCCACCAGACCATCCATGCCAGCTACCACTTTACAGTCGGTGTCTGCCAGACGGCTTTTCAATTCTTTGGCGTTATCCTCGTCCATAACAGAAACCAGTCTGGGACGGAATTTTCTCGCCTGTTCTTCCAGCAGCTTAATATTGTGATTGCCGCTGATGGCACCTACCTGAATATCCCCCAGCACTTCCACAACTTCCAGTGTCTGTGTACCGATGGAGCCGGTAGAGCCCAAAATAGAGATTGTTCTCATATTTTCCACCTCTATATCATACTTGTACATCAATCAAAAACAACATTATATAGTATACGGCAGGAGCTGTCAAAATGACGCTGTCAAAACGATCCAGCACACCGCCATGTCCGGGAATCAGCTTCCCGAAGTCCTTGATGCCTGTCAGACGCTTCATGGCAGAAGCCGCCAGGTCACCGATCTGCGCCAGAAAAGAGCCGAAGAATCCTGTCAAACCGCAAAGGAGCAGGATGTTTACGCCTTCCATAGTGAAAGAACGCTGTAACCACAAGCCATAGAGCAGTGCCAGAGCCGTTGCTGTCACAATGCCGCCAATGGAGCCTTCAATGGTTTTCTTAGGGCTCAGTGTGGGAATCAGTTTATGTTTCCCGAATGTAATCCCTGCAAAATATGCCCCTGTATCACAGCCAAAAGCGGCGATGAACGCCAGCCAAATCAGCAGTTTCCCATAAGTATATTCTCTTACCAGATAGATATGGGACAGCAGGAAGCAGGCATAGAAAAAGCCAAAAAATCCCGTCATACCTTCCAGGGCATTGGTATGGTTATGATACAACACCGTATAAATCAGCAGTACCACCATAAACACGGAAACAAAAATATTGAAATAATTATCCCCGTTGATGATGTCCTCTATGAATATCATATAGAACAAAGCAAAGGCATAACAGATCACATGCAGGCTTTTGTTTTCTTTGGAAAATGCCTGATAAAACTCATGCATGCCAACCAGTCCAAGAAATCCCACAGCAATTTTCAGCCAAATCCCCCCACTGATGACGAAAAACAGCAGCAAAGGCACAAGGATCACAGCAGAAATGATTCTTGTTTTCATCTGTTTCACCTCTTTTTATCTACCGCCAAAACGACGTTCTCTGTTCTGATAATAATAAATGGCTTCTTCCAGAGAGGCTCTGTTGAAGTCAGGCCAAAGGGTATCTGTGAAGAAAAATTCAGAATACGCAATCTGCCACAGCAGGAAATTACTGATTCTTTCTTCCCCACTGGTACGGATCACCAGTTCAGGGTCAGGTGCGTTCGCTGTATCCAGATGATCGCCGATCATTTCTTCTGTGATGTCTGCCGCTTTCAGATTGCCCTGTTCCACTTCCGCGGCGATTTTTGTGATGGCTCTGCGCAGTTCATCACGACCGCCATAGTTCAGTGCGATATGAACGAAAAGACCTGTTTTATCCTTAGAAAGGTCCTCAATTTCCAAAATGCTGTCCTGAATATCCTGATCCAGACGATGGATGTCCCCAATGACATTCAGACGAATATCATCCTTCAGGAATCTTTTGAAATAATTCTTCAGGTACTGACGGAGCAGATCCATAATGGCATCTACTTCTTCCTGAGAACGTTTCCAGTTTTCTGTGGAAAAAGCGTACACAGTCAGATGTTTTACGCCCAAATCACGACAGTCTTCAATGATCCGTTCCAGTGTTTCCGCACCTGCTTTATGCCCTGCTTTTCTGGGCAGGAAACGTTTCTTTGCCCATCTGCCGTTACCATCCATGATGATGGCAATATGCTGAGGCACTCTTTCCATATCAATTTCGTAATTTTTTGTTTCTGTTTGCTGAAAAAACATTTTTTCCCCTCCATGTAACAAAGCCCCTCTGCAATGAGAGGGGCAGTAATTTTGAAAAATCAAACAGACAGAATGTCCTTGCATTTTTCATCGCATTTTTTGTCGATGTCTGCGATGTATTTATCTGTCAGTTTCTGCATTTCTTCTTCCAGATCTTTCAGAATATCTTCTGTGATTTCTTTTTTCTTTTCCTGTTTTTTGAAAGCATCCAGAGCATCACGGCGGATGTTACGGATTGCTACTTTGGAAGCTTCTGCTTTTTTCTTAACGTCTTTATTCAGTTCTTTTCTTCTTTCTTCGGAAAGTTCAGGGAAGATCAGACGGATTACTTTGCCGTCATTGCCGGGATGGATACCCAGTTCAGATGCATTGATGGCTTTTTCAATAGCTTTGAGCATTGTGCTGTCCCAAGGCTGAATCTGGATCATACGAGGTTCGGGAACAGAAATGTTACCTACCTGATTGATGGGAGTAGGCGCACCGTAGTAATCTACCATGATTTTATCCAATACATGAGGGTTTGCACGGCCCGCACGAATCGTAGCATAATCACTGTCCAATGCGGCGAGAGTTTTTGTCATTTTTTCGTCGTAAATTTTTGTTGCTTCAGATGCCATATCGATTCCTCCTAAATTGTCAATCTTAAGATACTGTTACCAATGTACCGATTTTTTCGCCTTTTACTGCACGCATGATGCTGTTTTCTTCATTCAAGCCGAAAATAACCACCGGAATTTTTCTTTCAAAGCAAAGTGCTGCCGCGGATGTGTCAATAACCTTCAGATTCTTTTTCACGATATCTTCAGATGTGATCACATCGAATTTTTTCGCATTGGGATTCTTTGCAGGGTCATCATCATATACCCCATCAATATTCTTTGCAAAGAACAGACCATCTACATCCAGTTCCGCACCACGCAGCGCTGTAATGGTGTCTGTGGAGAAGAAAGGATGTCCCAGTCCTGCTGCAAAAATCAATACTTCACCATTTTCCAGATGTGCCAGCGCACTGTCTTTGGAAAACAGTTCTGTCATTGTGCCAAATACAACGGGTGTCTGAATCACCGCTTTTGTTCCCTGCTGACGGAATGCGTCGGCAAGATAAATGGCATTCATCACAGTAGCCAGCATACCGATCTGGTCTGCTTTTGTTCTGTCCATAGCGCTGTCAGCACTTCTGCCTCTCCAGAAGTTGCCGCCGCCTACAACTAGACATACCTGTGTTCCCATTTCCATTACCTGACGAATCTGTTTCACCAAAGCGGAAACAACCGCGTCATCGAAGGAAACGCCTTCCTTATCTCCTGCCAGTGCTTCTCCGCTCAGTTTCAGCACAATTCTCTTATACATGCAAACAGCCTCCTTAATTTATAATGTATCATAAACCGCATAAAATTTCCACATATATTTTCCGACATGCAGCGGGCATGGGGAAACCTGTAAAAAGGGAAATGTCCAACCATTTCCCCTTACCGCTCCTCTTTTGTTTCGACACAAAATCTGAAATTTTATTGCCGTCGATGATTATACCATACAACGGTGACAGGTTCAACACCTCACCGCAATCCTTTTGAAAAAATCATTTCGCTTTTAAAATATTGTTGCAGCGGGCAAATTCAGGCAAAATTTCTTCTGTAATCACTGTGGCGTCATAAAAATCGCAAAAGCTTACCGCACTCATGCGATTGAATTTTTTACTGTCCCCCAGGATATAAGTTTCCCGGCTCTGCTGCACTGCACAGCGCTTCAATGACGCTTCCCGAATATCCGGTGTGGTATAGCCTGCTGTTTTTCCAATGCCGTTTGTACCGAAAAAGCCTTTTGTGAAATGATACCGCCGCAGCTGTTCCACGGCTTCATCCCCCACAATTGCCTCCGTAGAAGATTTATACTCTCCGCCCAGCAGATGGACTTCCACGCCAAGTCTTGCCAGTTTTTTGGCATGGGCAATGCCGTTTGTCACAAATACAGCGGATTTTTCTATCAAAAAGTCCGGAATCCAAGCTGTGGTGGTGCCTGCATCCAAAAATACAAAGTCATCCGGCTGAATCAAAGACGCAGCAAAACGCGCAATCAATTCCTTTGCTTCCTTATTTTCATCTTCTCTGCGATTGACTTCCTCATCTTTGGTACGGTATTTCATATCGATGGCGACTGCGCCGCCGAATACCTTCACCAAACGTCCTTTTTTATGAAGTACCGTTAAATCCCTGCGGATGGTAGATTCAGAACTTTCCAGCAGTTCCGTCATTTCTTTGACGGTAACACTTTTTTTCTCATTTACCAAATCGAGAATTTTTTCATATCGTTGTTCTGTCAACATACAAAAGCCTCCCTTTTTGTCATTATATCATGCAAAAACAGTCAAAATCAACCAGAAAAAGAAACCAGAAAAAGGGAAAGCGGCAAAGCACAGGGCTTTGCCGCAAATCTATGCAAACTTATTCTGTTACATCTTTTTTCAAAATCCCCAGCAATACTGCTGCCACAACTGTACCTGCTACCAAAGAAACCAGATACATCAGCGCATTGCCTACAACAGGGAATACGAAGATGCCGCCATGAGGAGCCATCAGTGTGCAGTCAAATGCCATGGACAGTGCGCCTGCCAGCGCGGAGCCTACGATACAGGAAGGCAGGACACGCAGAGGGTCAGATGCCGCAAAAGGAATTGCACCCTCTGTAATGAATGCCAGACCCATGATGAAGTTTGTAGGGCCGGATTCACGTTCCTGTTTTGTATATTTCTTCTTGAACAGGATGGTGGACAGAGCGATGGCACAAGGAGGTACCATACCGCCTACCATAACTGCTGCCATAATGTCGTAGTTACCTGCCGCAATGGAAGCAGTACCGAATACATAAGCGGCTTTGTTGAAAGGGCCGCCCATATCGATGGACATCATACCTGCTACCAGGATACCCAGCAGCACTTTGCTTGTACCGCTCATGTTTGTCAGAGCTGTATTCATGGCTGTATTCAGCGCACCAACAGGAGGTTCCACCACAAAGTACATAATTAGACCTACGATCAGGATACCGAACAGAGGATACAGCAATACAGGTGCAATTTTTTCCAATGCTTCAGGAAGTTTATCGAAAATCTTGCGCAGGAAAACGATGGTATAACCTGCCAGGAAACCTGCTACCAGAGCGCCCAAGAAGCCGGAGCTGCCGGAAGCCGCAATGGAACCGCCTACAAAGCCCAGAGCCAAACCAGGTCTGTCACCGATACTCATGGCACTGAAACCAGCCAATACAGGCAGCATAAAGGCAAATGCCACACCGCCGATCTGTTTGAACAGTGCCGCAGCGGGTGTGATGGTACCAAAGTTGGCACGCATTTCCGCAGGCAATGTTGTCATATCTACACTCAAACCATCAATCAGGAAGGCAATGGCAATGAGGATACCACCGCCGACAACGAAAGGAAGCATATGAGATACACCGTTCATGAGCTGCATATAGATTTTATGCCCAACGGAGCCGCTAGCTTTCACTGTTTCCTGAGGCTTTATTTCTGCCTGATACAGAGGTACTTTGCCAGAGATAGCTTCATCCAGCAGTTCTTCCGCTTTGCTGATGCCATCTGCTACATGGCAGGAAATAACGGGTTTACCATGGAAACGATCCATAGGTACCTGTGTATCTGCCGCAACGATGATGCAGTCAGCTGCTGCAATTTCTTCTTCAGTCAATACATTCTTTGCACCGCCGCTGCCGCGGGTTTCTACCTTGATGGTGCAGTTCTTTGCTTTTGCTGCTTTTTCCAGACCTTCCGCAG